>ENA-OQBG01000074-OQBG01000074.1-human-gut-metagenome-genome-assembly--contig:-NODE-74-length-29509-cov-8.034545_pt1 | contig 29509 bp, 27 predicted proteins | sample MGYA00242746_ERZ504551 | MGnify/ENA primary metagenome ERZ504551 (study PRJEB26092, sample SAMD00036289) | human gut metagenome | host: Homo sapiens | study: EMG produced TPA metagenomics assembly of... | reverse complement strand
CTCGTTGATTTCGTAGCCGTCCTTGACCATGCGTGCCTCGGCGGCGAAACTCGTGCAGCTTGTCGTCGGATGCGGAGTTCTTGTCCGGATCGGCGAAACCGTTGGCCTCGCGGATGGATTCAACCATCGAAGTGATTTGCGGGTCGGTCTCGCTGACCACGCGCACACGCACGGCGCCGGCCTCGGCACCCACGTCCTTGGACAGGGCGTCGGCCAGCTGAGCGATGTCGTGGGTCTCGATGCCGGTCATCGCCTGCATCTCCTTGAGGCCAGCACGCGGGCCAACCCAGTATTCGCCGTAGTGGGCGGACATGAAGAAGTCCTCGGTGGAGTTGTCGGCGCGAGGTGCCACGAACAGTTCCGGAGTGTGCGTCTTGCCGGCGGCGGCTTCGGGGGAGTCGGGGTCGACCGGGTTCAGGACCAGCACGGCACCGGCCTCGTAATCGGAACCCAGACCGGTGTAGTAGGCGAACGTGGTGTCCGGGCGGAACATGTAATCGCAATCATTGTTGCGCACCTTCGGCTGGCCGGCCGGAATGACCAGACGCTCGCCCGGGAAGGCCTTGCCCAGCGCCTCAAGGCGGGCTGGCGTGAACTTGGAGGATTCGAGAGGCTTGATCTCCGGATCATCGTCGGCCCAGCCGGACTTCATAAACTCCTTGAATGCAGCCGACTGCGGGCGCAGCGAGCGGTTGTTCACACGGTCGCTCATCGACTGGTTCGCGCCCGGCGCCGTAGCGCGCTCCTCGGCCTCATATTCTTTGTCCTTGGCGGTGATCACTTCACCCATTGCCACTCTCCTGTATGTAGTTGTTGTCGAATCATCGATTCCCACCTCATACTAGTCGGCTTTATGCGATGTGCCACGATTGACGGCTGACGGTAAAACCAAGTACGGAATTTGGACGGTCTTCCGGACATGCCCATATGGCGAGTGCGTCGGGCTGGAATGCGGGCCCGTTTATTGTTCTCGGTAGGGAAGGAGGGGCATGGGCTGGAGCTTGCCGATTGATATTGGCATATTTTGCGGGCTGAATCCATGTGAACCCATGCGATGAAGGTTCATCGCATCACGGGACCCGCTGCTCTGCGGATGCCTCCATCTGGGGCACTCTGGCTTTGAGCAGTTTTACCCGCAGCGGAGTGCGTTCGATGACGTCGGCGTATGTGAAATGGACGATTTCGGTGGCACCGGCTCGTTTCAGTCCCTCGTCGCGTGCTCGTTCCTTGGCCACCACCTCCTGAATGCTGCGGTTATCGGTCATGGCTGGGTCCACGTATTTTTGTGTGCCGTCGTATTCGGCCACTATCACGCGCCCGTCATCGAGCTTCCATACGAAATCAACGCGGTGCTCGGTATTCGTCTGCGGGTCGGTCACCGTTACCTGAATACGCGGCGTGAGGAAGCGATCCTCGATGATGGTGCCTCGCGCGAGGGATTCTCCACCATTCTCGCTCCTTTCGTTTGCATAGCGCAGCAGGCGGAATACTCGGGCATAATCGATTCTCCATTGAACGCAGTCGGCGGCTATCTCTTCCTTGGTTATTCCCTTGGCAAGGGCCGAGTCAAAGATCGGTAACGCAAACCGAAAATCAAGGTCTATAGCGGCCTCGACCAAGGTTCTAGCCGGTGATATCAGGGATAGGCCGGAGGCCTCGTAATGTGTCTTCGGATTGTTCATATCGGGCATATAGACATGTCGTAAGCGCTGATGGCATTGACGAGATCCATGATCGGAAGTCACGATGGTTATGCAGTCATCATGCAAATGCCATTGATGTTCGAATCCATAGGCACTTACTGCCACCAAGCCGCCAAAAACCCACTGAGGATGCTCTTGCGCAAGAGCGCGGGCCATGTGCAACGTTCGCTCCGGCGGCGTCAAACCATCCCAGTATGCAGTATTTGCATAAAGACTGGGAATGCCGTCATACACTTTCAACAACTCACCACTCTGGGCACGGCGGCGTAGAGCGGTCTGTTCCGCTTCATTTCTTGAATAGACGCATCTCAGCTCATTCTGCGCGGCTGATATGAGCGAGGCCACTGCTTTGTGTGTCTTCATGACGTCGAGCGTAGCCGGAACGAAGCAGCGTAAGTATGAATTTCAGCCATTGTGGTTCTAGCCTCGGAGCTTGGCTGTCTTGGAGCGGGATACTCCCGATGATTTCAAGGTATTAGGCCGCTAATTCGGAATAGTGGATAACATACAAAACTTATCCACCATCAGTAATGTCATTCGAACAACGTGCTTTGGGGATTCGAACAAGATATCATCGGCGAAGGCGGATGTAGCTGGTAGAGGGCGGCGAATTGACGGTTAACGGTGCTTATGCTTTGTACGCCGTCGGTGCTGGTTCAGATATTGGCTGGCTTCTGTCTGAGTGTGGAATCTAGCGTCGGCGTGAGTCCAATGGTTGTATCGGGGCCGACGATTTGCTGCAATTTATTGGCGGCATAGATCCAGGGCTTGGACGGCTGCCGACGGTGAGAGCAGTCATAACAGTGAATGAGCCTCTGCGAGTTCAAAAGATGATGTAGAGGACGTTTGTGAGAGTCGTTTCCGGGGCAAGACATGGTCGATTGACGACGTTGAAATTTCTCAACGACGGCAGAATGGCATGCCTTGGCGAGGAGACGACACTGAGAGGCGATGGAGTCGGGATTAATCCAGGTTTTGGCCAGCTACCGACGCGCAAGAGCATCATAGCGTCGGTGTACCGCCAGAAGCTGGCACTGTACCGACGCTGAATAGCATCAGCGTCGCCGGACATACAAGTTTTGGATTGCAGCCGACTAAGAATGAGATGCCGACGGCAAGAGCCGCATTGCAACTATATGAGACGGCTTCACTGTGCGTGGCTGCAGGTAGAGACTGCCCGCGCGGCGGCGACATATGAGACGGTTTCACTGTGCGCGCACGATAAACCACCCCGGCGGCTAGGATAGAGGGAATTGAGGGAGTGCGGCTCCACGCGTGAAGGCAAGAATCCCGAACCATGCAGGGCAAACCTGTGCAAGGGGAGCTTCCTGCGCATGCGGAAGCGGAATATACGCGGGCATGCGTAGACATGACGAGAATGGCGCGAACACGTAAGTGGCATACGCACTCCGAACGGCGCAACAGCAACACAAGCAGAGGTTAGAAGAGGATATGTCATTCGAGCATCCGAATCGGAACAATGAGAGCATGCGGGACGTCGAACTGGACATCATGAGCCGCCCGCCGGAGCATAACACCACCAATCTGGATCTCGACCGGATGAACCTGATGCTCGACATCCTGGGCCACCCGGAGCAGTCGTTCCGCGTGATTCATATCACCGGCACCAACGGCAAAGGCTCCACCGCACGCATGGCCGAGGCCATCTGCCGCGCCTACGGTATGCGCACCGGCCTGTTCACGTCGCCGCATCTGGAGAAGATCAACGAGCGTATCGCCATCGACGGCCAGCAGCTGTCCGATGACGATTTCATCGACATCTGGGACCAGACCAAGGATCTCGTGGCCCTGGTGGACGCCAAGATGGAGGAGCAAGGCAAGCCGAAGATGAGCTTCTTCGAGGTGCTCACCGCCATGGCCATCTGGAAGTTCGCCGACACGCCCGTGGACGTGGCCATCGTCGAGGTCGGCATGGGAGGCCTGTGGGACGCCACCAACGTGCTCAACGCGGATGCGGCCATCATCGGCCCGGTGGACATGGACCACATGCAGTGGCTGGGCGACACCGTCGAACAGATCGCCACCGAGAAGGCCGGCATCATCAAGCCGAACTGCACCGCCATCATCGGCCCGCAGCCGCATGAGGAAGCCGTCATGCCGATTCTCGCCGAAGCCGCCGAACGCAACCACGCCATGCTCGTGCGCGACGGCTACGAAATGACCGCGTCCGACCGTATGGCCGCAGTCGGCGGCCAAGTCGCCACCCTGACCACGCCCAACGGCACTTACGAGGGCGTGCCGATCGCCAAGTTCGGCGAGCATCAGGCCCACAACGCGCTTGCCGCGCTCGCCGCCTCCGAGTGGTGATTCCGGTCAACGGTCCGCTGGACGGCGACTTGGTGGCCGAGGCGTTGAGCTCGGTCAAGATTCCCGGACGCATCGAACAGATCCGCACCTCACCGACCATCATTCTGGATGGCGGACACAACGTGAATGCCGCCGAAGCCCTGCGCAAGGCCATCGAGGAAAGCTACGACTTCAAGCAGCTGGTCGGTGTGGTCGCCATGATGCGCGACAAGCAGGTCGAGGAATATCTGGGTGTTCTGGAGCCGATCCTGAGCTCCGTGGTGGTCACCGAGAATTCGTGGCGCGAGCGCGTGATGCCGGCCGACGAGCTTGAGAAGATTGCCGTGGACGTGTTCGGTCGTGACCGTGTGATCAAGGAAGCGAACCTGCCTGACGCGATTCAGACCGCCGTCAATATGGTCGATGCCGAGGACGAGCTGGGCGTGGGCTACGGCCACGGCGTGCTTATCTGCGGCAGCTTCGTCACCGCCGGCGACGCACGCCTGATGCTTGAGGAACACGCCAGCCCCACGATGAGGCAGGCTATGGCCGTTCATCAGCCGGCAGTTGACCCGGACGATTCGGATCAGCCGGCAGACAAGGCCGAGGATGAGGCCGCCGACAACCTCGAGGATTCGGTAAGCCCGGACGACTTCGACGTGTTCGACGTCCTCGGCCTCGGCAAGGAACAGGCCAGTGACGCCGGCACCGGCACGGCCAGTGCCGACACCGACAGCACTGACACAGCCAGCGCCGACACCGACGATTCCGCCGACGCCCGGTAACCCGCATCCAAGGCATATCGGATACCCGGACACCCGGCATACGGAAAACAGTCTCACGCCATGTATCTCAAGGAACTCACCCTCCGCGGATTCAAATCCTTCGCCTCCGCCACCACGCTGCGCTTCGAGCCCGGCATCACGGCGGTCGTCGGCCCCAACGGTTCGGGCAAGTCGAACATCGTCGACGCCTGATCTGGGTAATGGGTGAGCAGGGCGCCAAAACCTGCGCGGCACTTCGATGGAGGACGTGATTTTCGCAGGCACGTCCTCTCGCCCGCCATTAGGCCGTGCACAGGTGAGCCTGACCATCGATAATTCCGATCACACGCTCGATATCGATTACACGGAAGTCACCATATCCCGCACCATCTTCCGCAACGGCGGCTCCGAATACGCGATCAACGGCTCGCAATGCCGTCTGCTCGACATTCAGGAACTCCTCTCCGATACCGGTCTTGGCCAGCAGATGCATGTGATCGTAGGCCAGGGACGATTGGATGCGATTCTGAAGGCCGACCCGTCCGGCCACCGTGCGTTCATCGAAGAGGCCGCCGGCATCCTGAAGCACCGCAAGCGCAAGGAACGCGCGTTGCGCAAGCTGGCCAATACCGAAACGAACCTGAGCCGACTCGACGATTTGCTGGGGGAGATTCACCGCCAGCTCGGCCCCCTCGGACGCCAGGCACGTATCTCCCGGCGCGCCGACGCGATTCAGATATCCGTACGCGACGCCCAAGCCCGCCTGTACGCCGAAGACGCTCAACGCTCGATGAGCCGTCGCGACACGGTACGTCAAGAGCTTGGCGCTGTGCGTAACCAGCTGGCCGTCGCCCAACGTGAACTCGCCCAAGTCAAAGTACGCATCGAACAGGTCGAGGCGTTGAGCTCCGAATCCAGTCCGGCCATCGCCAAGGCCAACCAATACTGGCATGAATTCTCGCAGACCCGTGAACGACTGAACGCGCTCGCCCAGTTGGCCGAAGAGCGCAGCCGGTCACTCGCCGGCCAGATCGTCACCAACTTCGGTGAGGATCCCGGCATGCTTGTCAAACGAGCCGAGGAACTGGAGTCTCAGGCAGCGGCACAAACCAAGGCCGTGGCCGATGCGCGCATCGCACTCGACAAGGCCACCGAGGAACGCGCCGACGACGAGAAAAAGCTTGCCTCAGTCCGCCAGACCTTGACGGAACTGCGCAAAACCGCACAGGAACGCGATGCGCAAATCGCCCGACTGCGCGAACTCATCGCCCGCGAGGAATCCGCCGTACAACTGGCGACCAGCCGCGCCAAGGATTACGCCTCCCAACGCGACTCGCTGACTTCCCAGCGCGACGATGCCCAGCAACAGCTGGACGCATTGCGCAGCGAAGCGGACTCCATTGCCGACGATGACGGTGCCGCATTGGACGCCGCACGTGCAACGCTCGCCGAATGCCGCGAACGACTGAATGAACGCGCCGATAAGCAGCGCGAGATACAGTCCAAGATCATCTCGCTCAAATCCAAGGCCGATGCGCTTGCCGACACGCTAGACAGCCGCAATGCCTCCGGATCGTTGGAGCGCGATACGGACGTGGCCTCGCTTGGCCGACTCACCGACTTCATCCATGTGGCCGAAGGCTGGGAAGAAGCCGTGGCCCACGCGCTCGACCAGTATGCCAGCGCCATCGTGGTACCCGCGGCAGGCAACATGTTGCACGCCCTCGAACGCGCTCGGGAAGATAAGCTCGGCAAAGCCGTGGTGCTGACCGCGAGCATTGCCGGCGATCCCGCCACAGAGCCGGGCACGGAGTCGGAGGAGAGTAGCGCCGAGAACGCGGGGGCCGCCCCGCAATCGGGCAACGCGCTGGCAGCACTCGTCACCGCGAACCCGGATGCCGAGAACCCGGCACAGGCCGAAGCGGTCGTGCGCACCGTGCGTCTCCTGCTGGCTGATGTAGCCGCGGCCGGCACCGCCGACGAAGCCCAACAGATTGTGGCATTCGGCGAAGCCATGCGGGCCGTCACCAAGAACGGCGAGACCTTCACACACGGCGTGGCGGCGGTCGGCGGCTCTTCAATCTCTCAATCGGACCTGTCTCTGGCCGCCCGCCGAGACAAAGCATTGGCACAGGTCAAACAGTTGACCGCCCAAGACGGCGGAATGGCTGAGCAAGTGGCCGAGGCCAAAACCAAGCGCGATGAAGCGGCTCGACTCGTCGACCAGGAATCCGCCAAACGCACCGAAGCCCGGCTCAAAGCCCAGCAGGCGGAGAAATCTCTGAAATCCGCCACAGATCGCGTCGCATCGTTCACCCGTCAGCTCGAGCAGCTGGATAGGAAAATCACCGAGACCCAAGAGAATTGCAACGAGCATCAGCTCAAGCTTGACGACCTCAATCGCGCTTTGGCATCGGCCCAGCAATCCACAGCGGAACATGCCGATTTCGACGAACTCGATGAACGCGAACGCACGCTGGAGCGCGAACTGAACCTGACTCGCGAGCATGAGGTCGCCGCAAAAATCGCGTGGACCGAAGCAAGCCGCAAAGGGGAGTCACTGAGCCGACAGGCCGGGCTGCTGCGGGACAACGCCAAAGAAACCGCCGAACGCCGCGCCCGCATCGAGGCGTTGAACGATCGCAGACGCGAGCAGGCCGCACACCTGCAAGGCGTGGCCGATGACGCGCGAGCAGTGGCCGCCATGGTAGAGCATACGCTGCATGACGTGGCCGCCAAACGAGACGAGCTGCAGGCCGCCGCCTCCAGCCATGACGAGGAACTCAAGGCCCTGCGCGCGCAGCGCAACCAGATCGAGCCCAAGGTCACCGATCTGACCGGGCGCGAACATGCCTTGGATGTAAACCGCGAACGGTTGGCCGCCGAATCCGGGCAGCTCATGCAGAAAGTGTCCGACGAACTCGGTCTCACTTTGGAGGAATTGGTTAGTGATTACGGCCCCGAACAGCCGGTGCCCGTGCTGGATGATGAGGGCAACCCTGTGCCGTTGGATGAGACGGAAGCTGAGGCTGGGACCGAAGAGGGAGAAACCGGGGGAGAGACCGGCACCAACGGCGATTCCGACCGCTTTAAGACCGTGCCGTATAACCGTCAGGAGCAGAAGAAGCGTCTCGATAAGGCTCGCCGCGATCTGGCCGCACTCGGCAAGATCAACCCTTTGGCCACCGAGGAATTCGAAGCGCTTGAGGAGCGGAACAAGTATCTCAATGATCAGCGCAACGATGTGGTCAAATCACGTGACGATTTGATGCAGCTCATCAAGGATCTCGATTCCACGATGGTCCAGGTATTCAAATCCGCGTTCGACGATACCGCCGAGGCATTCGAGCAGATGTTCGCCACGCTGTTCCCAGGCGGCACCGGGCGACTGCGCCTGGAAAACCCGGAAGACATGCTCACCACCGGCGTACTGGTCGAGGCCAGCCCGGCCGGCAAGCGTGTCAAACAGCTGAGCCTCCTGTCCGGCGGCGAACGTTCACTGACCGCGCTGGCGTTGCTGTTCGCGATTTTCACCGCCCGCCCCAGCCCGTTCTATGTGATGGACGAGGTCGAGGCCGCGTTGGACGACGTGAACCTGACCCGTTTGATTAATGCGTTCAATGAGCTACGCGCCCATGCGCAGCTCATCATTATTACTCACCAGCAACGCACCATGTCGATTGCCGACGCGCTCTACGGCGTAACCATGCGAGCCGACGGCGTAACAGCCGTGGTGAGCCAAAAACTCGAACGATAAATGAATGGTTCCTGCTGGTAGGAACTGGCGCCACAGGTGACAGAGGGTGGTCCATCTCGAAAGACCACCCTCAGTTTCGCTTCGCTCGACAGCTCCCACCAGCGGGAGCGGGGTGGTATTAGCGTAATGCCTTGCGCACGCCCTGCACAGTCTGCAGCGTCTTGTAGAAGACCTTCTTGATGGGTACGTCGCGGGCGGGGGCCACCGGGGTGATTTCCTCGGTGAACTTGCACTTGAACTCGTTAAGCCCCTTGAGCGACGGCGCGAAATCGGAGCCGATGCCCATCAGATCGTATTCCGTAATACCCTGCGAGCCCAGGATGCAGCATTCGGAATACAGCAGCTTGTCGGTCACATGCAGACGCATAACCTCGTTGCGCATGCCGGCATAGTAGCGCACCGCATGCGTGCCGTTCACGGTGACAATCGACCATGCCACCACACGGTCTTCAATACGTGCGGCGAACACACGGCAATGATCGGCACCCAACGCGCGATCATATCGGAGTAGTCGCTCATCGGAGCAGGCGTGAATCCATCGCGCTGGCCGGTTTCGACCATCACATCGTAATATTCGGAGAAATCGGTCAGGGCCTTATCCGTCTCATCGGCAACCTCGGCCGGGCATTCACGTAGAGACTTGCGCACGTCACGGCGTCCACGACGCTTCATCCGAGCCAGAATCTCATCATCGCCACCGGTGATGTCGATGACCACGGTCTGGTCGTACGGCACTGTGGACAGCACCTTCTCCGTACCATCGGCGAACCAGGTGTCGATACGCAGGAACGCGATGCTCTTGTCGGCCTTCTTGACGGTGTCCACGATGGCGTCGACGACCTCGCGCTCCTCAGCCTCGGTGGGATTGCGACCCACGCCGGCCCATGCATCGAGCGCAGATAATGATAACCGTGCGTCTCAAAATCGATAAAGGAGATCACGGCGACCAATTCACCATCACGCTTGATCAGATAATTGCCCCATGGTGTGCGTCCGTCGATATCCGCCTGAAAACCAGACCAAACCTTGGTCTGTTCGATAGGCAACGTGATGCCGGCCTTCTCGGCTTCGGCTTCCAGTGTGGCTCCGTCAACTTTCTCCAACGTGATCATTACGATTCAGCTATCCTTTTTCGTTTGTATCCGTATGTCGTGTTTCTGGTTTGGTCGTATTGCGCGTGATCTGATGTGGGCTAATCGGGATCCGATCAGGATTTGATTGGCCGGAATCCCGTCACAAGCCAAACATGCGTTCGACGACGTGATCGTCGCCGTCGAACGGCACATGCTTGCGATGGTCCTTGATCCAACGCTCGTTGCCCTTGCCGATGATCAGCAGGATGTTGAATCGGTCGGCGTGCGCACGGGCATCGTAAATGGCGTTGGTGATGGCCGTCAGACGGTCGGAAATCACCGTGGAGGCCACATCCTTGTTCGTGATGTAGCCTTGCATTTCCATGCAGATGTCGATGATCGGCTCGGTGTCCGTATCTTCGGCGGTGAAAATGAAGTTCGCGATACGGTTCTCGGCAGCCTCGACGATTTCCTTACGACGATCGTAGGCCTTGTTGCCGGCCGATCCGGTCACCAGCGTGATACGCGGGTTTTCCTCGCCCCAACGCTCGTAGACGAAGTCAAGCAGCGCGGTGACGGATGCGTAGTTGTGCGCATAATCGACGATGGCGAGCGTGTTTGACTGCGGGTCGCGGAACTGTTCCATACGGCCGGCGATACGTACGGATTCGATGGCGTGCAGTGCGTCGGCGTCATCGAGCGATACGCCAACCGCATGGGCGATGGCGATGGCTGCCGCCGCATTGAGGTAGTTGAAGTCGCCATCGATGGACAGATGGTAGTCGCCAAGGGCCTGATCTCCGTCGGCGATGTGGAAGGAGGCGTGCGCCGGGTCGGCGGGCCAGGCGACGACGTCCGCACTGGTGCCGGCATTATCCGCGTCATGCAGGGCGAAGGTGGTCACGCCGATGCCGGCTGCCTCCGCGTCCTCCCGCAACAGATCGGCGTGCAGACTGTCCGCGCCGAGTACCAGCGACTTCGCGTTGACGATGATCTGGCGCTTGCAATACAGGTAATCCTCGAACGTGGGGTGTTCGATCGGGCTGATGTGGTCGGGGGGAGATGTTGAGGAACGCGGCCACATCGAAAGTCAGGCCATAGACGCGGTCCACCTTGTACGCCTGGGAGGAGACCTCCATCACCAGATACTTCATACCGTTATCGGCCGCCTCGCGCATCATGCGGAAGGCGTCCATCGATTCGGGTGTGGTCAGATCGGACTCGACGTAGGTGTGGCCGTCAAGGCAATTATCGACCGAGGAGAACAATGCGGCCTTGCCGCCGGAGACGGCGTTGATAAGCGCCTGCGTGAAGTACGAGGTGGTCGTCTTGCCCTTGGTGCCGGTGACGCCGATGACCGTGAGCTCGTTCTGCGGATATCCGTAGAACGCGGCGGACAGCAGGCTCATCGCCTTACGTGCGTCGTTGACGATCAGGCCGGGGGTGGCGGTTGCGGCTGAGTACTCGGTTTCGGCCACGTATGCGGCCAGGCCGGCTTCGTCGATGCCGTTCAGATATTCGGCCTTGAACTGGCCCTTGCAGCACAGCAGGGTGCCCGGCGTGACCTTGCGGGTGTCGTAGGTGATGCCGGCGAACGGCTCATCCGCCGAAGCGATACGGGCCGGGTCGTCGGTCCAGACATCCCCTTGGATGATTTCACGCAGCAGATGGTGTTCCTTGAGCAGGTCAGCGGCCGAAGCCAAAGTCAAAGCCATAATTGTTACTCCCTATTATCTAGCCGATACGCCATTCTACAGGTGGGGTGCAGCGTGTTGTGGCTCACACGTCATCGACCACGATATGGGCACATGATTTGATTAGAATGGTGAAACGTGACGACAAGCGAAGCAACTATGCAATCCGGGCAGTCAGCCGGATCGGGCGAGTCCATGGCAGCCAAGCGCGCCAGATTTGAACAGCTCGCCATGCCCGCCGTCAATGCACTGTACCGGCAGGCGATGAGGCTGACCAACGATCCCGATGACGCGCAGGATCTGGTCCAGGACACCTTCGAACGCGGGTTCAAGGCCTTCGACTCATTCCAGCCGGGCTCCAACTTCGAGGCGTGGATGACCACCATCGAGCGCAATGCCTACTTCAACCAGTATGCCAAGGCCAAGCGGCGCCCGCAGCGTGCCAACGACTCCACCGGTGAATACGACGACTGGGACATTTACGATGCCGCCGAACATACGTCGGACGGGCTCAAGTCCGCTGAAGAGGAATATTTGGACGCCTTCGCGCCCGAGGAAATCATGGCCGCGCTCGCCAAACTCTCGCCGGAACGCCGGCAGGTGTTCATCGACGCCGCCATCGACGGCAAGTCCTACCAGCAGGTGGCCGATGAGCAGGGCGTGAAAATCGGCACGGTGATGAGCCGCCTGAATCGCGCCCGCACGCAACTCAAGCGTGAGCTCGCCTCGTATGCGAAAGAGCGCGGGTACGTGACTGGTTCGTCGGCTGGTTCACCATCCGCGAAGTTGGGCGAAAACGTTGGTCGAATCGCCGATTCCGGCCATAATGGAAGTAGTGAACAAACTGTTGGTAGCAATGGCGACACGCAAGCCGCAGTGAGACATAGTCATGCGACTGGCGCCCGCACGCCACAACAGTCAAGCAAGCTTTCGGGAAAGGAGATCTGATGAACGATCAGCCGGTAGAGCGTACTCGCCATATCTCCATAACCCGTACGGGGGCCGATGGCATGGTCAGCCAGACCGAAGTGCATATCACGGCGGTGCATCATCGTTCAGTGGATACCGGCTCGGCCTCTGCGTCGGTCCAGGCGGACGTGCATATCGTTACGGAGGGCGACTGTTTTGACCCCCGTACCTGCTGCGACGAGCGTGAACAGGCGTTGATTGCCGCGTTGCGTGCCTACTTGCGCCCGGATGTGGCACCCGAATGTCTGATAGCCCGGCTCAAGGCCACGCTTGATCACTGCTGCGGCGAAGATAAGTAACGACATATACAACAAGGTCCGTCTGATGTATCATCAGACGGACCTTGAGCGTTCCATAAGAAACGCGAAGAATCAGGCGTTAGGACGCTTGCCGTGGTTGGCGGCCTTCTTACGACGATTCTTGCGCTTACGTCCGCGCATGCCCATGATGGACTCCTTTGCTGCAGTAAAAAAATAAGCCTCGGAATTATGCCACATGAGCACGACGTGATGCAACACGGGTGTCCATGTGGCGATGAGCGTCAGGCTTGGCTATTCGGTTTTCAGATTTGTTCGGCGTGGAAGGTGACCACGGTGGTGTAGTCATCGCCCGGCTCGAGCACAACCAGATCCTTGCCGGTGCGGAAGCGTCGGCGTAGGCGGTCATCGGTTCGACGGCCACGCGGCCTGACGAGCCTTCTCGCCGATTTCGTTGCCGGTGCACACCTGCCAGGAGTTGATGGTCTTGTCGCCAGTCAGCGTGACCTTGATGCCGTCGGGGCGGGTGAACACGGCGGAAGTGCTGCCGTCTTCACCGCGGTTGGTGATATCGGTCCAGGCATCGTCGAAGCCACGTCCCTCCAGCGTGGGGTTATCGCGCAGGTCGAAGATGCCGGAAACCGGCTCTTCACCGGTGGGCAGCAAGTGTTCGTCTACGGTCACGTGGGTGTCGCAGTGCAGCTCAAGACGGCAGGGCTCGTTGTCGGCGGTAATGGCCTGACCGGTGGCGTGCTTGCCGTTGGCCAGCCACGGGTGGATGCCAAATGCCCACGGTGCCTTCACGCTGTCGTTGTTGTGCACGGTGAAGGTTTCCGTGAGACCGTTCTCGTCAAGTGCATAAGTGGCGGTGATGGTGATATCAAACGGGTAGCCGGCGATGTCGGGGGAGCGCCAGGAGAGCGTCACGTGTGATTCCTGCAAATCAACGAGCTCCCACATGTAGCGGTAGGCATAGCCGTGCAGGGAGGATTGGCGGTCGAACTCGTCGATCGGCATCTGGTAGTCTTCGCCATCGAAAGAATACTGACCATTGGTCACTCGGTTCGGGTACGGTGCCAGCACCCAGCCGTTGCAGCAGGGAATGACCTTGTTCGGGTCGAAGGGGACGATGAGGTCTTCGCCGCGCCACTTCAGCTCGCGCAGGCTGGCACCCAGTTCGGTGACGACGGCACTCCATTCGCCGGACGAGATGACATATTGGTTACCAGTGCGAGGCTTCAAAGCCATAGTGCACACTCCTTTGTGGAACAAATTGTTATCGCTCACAATCGTATCGCATAAGTCCCAAGACGCGGCGGCACATAAGGATAAAAAAGATGCTCCCCTCTGGAGGGGAGCCAGCGTAACAGAACTACTTCTGGACTACTTCGTAGCGGACCACAGTGGTGTAGTCGCCGTTGGGGGCGAGCGTCACCAAGTGGTCACCAGTGCGGAAGGCATTGGCCGGGGCGGTCATCGGCTCGACGGCGATGCCATACGGATGCTCGGCGAACGGTGCGCCAGTGGCGGTGTAGCACTGCCAAGCATTAATCGTCTCATCGCCAATGATTTTCACTTCGATACCGTCCGGGCGGGTGAATGTGGTGGTGGTCGTACCATCGGCGGCACGCTCCACGTCAACCCAGGCATCATCAAAGGCGCGGCCTTCGAGCGTCGGGCCATCGTTCAGGTCGTAGATACCGGTAACCGGTTCGGTGCCGGTGGGAATCAGCGCCTCGTTCACCGTCACATGACTGGCGGCCTTAATCTGCAGGTGGCAGGCGGCGGAGTCGGCATCGCGTTCGGCGGCAGTTGCGCCCTGCTTGCCGTTGGCCAGCCACGGATGCAGGCCGAGAGCCCACGGTGCCGGTTCGTCGCCATCATTGCGGGCATTGACGGTCGCGGTCATGCCGTTGTCGCCGAGTTCGTAGGTGACGGTCACGGTCACATCGAACGGGTATCCGTCCAAGTTGGGGAAGCGCAGCGAAAGCGTCACGGCGCTATCGGTCAACGATTCAAGCTTCCACATGTAGTGGTAGGCGTATCCGTGGTTCGCATTGTTGCGCGGTGCGGGATGATATTCGTTGACCGGCGCGCAGTAATGCTTGCCATTGAAATCGTATTCGCCGTTTTCGATGCGGTTTGGCCACGGGGCCAGCACATAACCGTTACAGGTGGGGGTCAGGTCGTTGACGCCGAACGGGCAGAAAATTTCCTTGCCTTGATAATCGAATCGGCGAATCTTGGCGCCGAGTTCGCAGATGACGGCGGAATAATCGCCATAGTGAATCGAATACTGATTTCCGGTGCGTGGTGTTTTACTCGTCATGGAATCACTCCCGTAGTGAGGTTGGTGGGCCGGTAGCTCCTGCTATCGCTGGCCCCAGTCTAGCGCGTCTCCTCTATCGAGGCGGGGATTGGCGATATGCGGCATATAATAAACAATTCGTATAAACACGGTAGCAATACGTGGAGTGACGAGTCTCACACCATCATGCGAGAAGCACGTGGATTCCTTGGAAACCGGTGATTTGTGGGAGACGCGGAAAAGTTGTGACGGCAGATTCCTGTAATCCCTGCCTTACACTGGAAAACACTATTGACGTTCAGGAGGTTCCGATGACCAAAAGCGTTGTGCTCGCTGATCCGCGAGGCTTCTGCGCGGGTGTGGACCGTGCGATTCTTACCGTACAGACCATTCTCAAAGCCGCGGAGGCTTCCGGAAAGCGGACGCGCGAGGATGGGCTGCCCCCGGTATATGTGCGCCGGCAGATCGTGCACAACAAGCATGTGGTCGAGGACTTGGCCGGGCAAGGCGCGGTGTTCGTCCAGGAATTGGCGGAGATTCCGGATGCTGCTGCCCAAGCGGGTATTCCGGTGGTGTTTTCCGCCCATGGCGTATCTCCGGTAGTGAAGGCGGAAGCCGAACGTCGTGGCATGCATGTGGTGGATGCCACCTGCCCTCTGGTGGGTAAGGTGCACCGTGAGGTGCTGCGTTTCGTGCGCGAGGGGTATGAAATCGTCTATATCGGGCATAAAGGTCACGATGAAGCGGTCGGTGTAGTGGGGGAGAGCCCCGAACACGTGCACTTGATCGAGCATGAATCGGATGTCGATTCGCTGGATTTTGCGCCCGACACCAAGCTGGTGCTGCTCTCGCAGACCACGTTGAGCGTGGACGAGACCGCCGATACCATTGCCGCGCTGAAGGCCAAATTCCCTTGGATTCAAGAGCCGCCGAGTTCGGATATCTGCTATGCCACGTCGAATCGTCAGGCTGCGGTCAAACTGGTGGCCCAGCAGTCCGATTGCGTGGTGATTGTCGGATCGGCCAACTCCTCGAATTCCGTGCGACTGATGGAGGTGGCGCAGGAGGGCTTGGGGGAGCGCGGCAAAGCGTATCGCGTGGATGATGCCAGCGAGCTTGACCCGGCATGGTTCGAGGGTCTGGAATCCGTAGGTATCTCCTCGGGTGCCTCCGTACCGGACGAACTGGTGTCCGGTGTGATTGACGCTCTGCAAAACTTGGGCTTCACCGGTATGAAGTCCGTCGAAACCATCAAAGAAAACATGCACTTTGTGCTGCCGGCGGAGTTGCGCAGGAAGAAGTAGTCATTCTTGGCTCCCCTCCGTGAGGGGAGCCAAGAACGGTCACCACGTGCCGATTGGTGCGGCAACGGCGTTCAAGACCTTGAGCAGGTCCTGTGGATTCACGCCCACAGACAGGCCTCGCTTGCCGCCGGAGACCAGAATTTGGTCGAATTGCAGGGCGCTTTCATCCAACACAGTCTTATGACGTGTCTTCTGCCTAACGGCGAGATGCCGCCAACCACATAACCGGATTCACGCATCGCCACCTTGGGATCGGCCATAGAGGCCTTCTTGGCACCTACGGCTGCAGCCAAGGCTTTCAAATCCATATGACCGCTCACCGGTACCACGCCCACCACGCGTTCGGCACCGGTGTCCGCCATCAACGTCTTGAACACCTGATGCTCGTCGAAGCCGAGCTTGGTGGCCGCCTCCACGCCGTAGCCGTCATCCATATGGTCGTTGGAGTGCTCGTATTCGTATACGTGGAATTCCACGCCCGCCTTCTCCAGTTGGACTGTCGCCGGAGTGGAACCCGCGCCCTTATCATGCTTGCTTTTCTTTGCCATGATTACCGTTCTACTACGAAGAAACCCCCGCACAAGGCGGGGGTCTCACAGCTTAGTTCTCAAACGAACCGTAGCGGCCTAGACCGCAATGGTTCACTCGGAGATCTCAGCGAAGTACAGCAGGGTACGGATCATGTTGGAGGTGAAGCCGTACTCGTTGTCGTAGAAGGACACGGTGCGAGCCAGGGTCACGCCATCAATGGTGTTGACGTCGGTCTGGGTCGGGTCGAACACGCCACCGTGGGTGTCGCCGAGGATGTCGGAGGAGACGATGCCCTCATCGTTGTAGCCGTAGTAATCGGTGTCGGAGAAGGCAGCCTTGAAGGCGGCGTTGATCTCGTCGGCGGTGGTCTCGGTGTTCAGAACGGTGGTCAGCTCGGTGACGGAGCCGTCCGGAACCTGGACGCGCTGGGCGTGGCCCTGCAGCTTGCCGTTCACGGACGGAACGACCTTGCCGATGGCCTTGGCAGCGCCGGTGGAGTGGGCGATGGTGTTGATGGCGGCGGCGCGCAGGTTGCGGCCGGTCTTGGTGCCACGCGGGCCATCGAGCAGCATCTGGGTGCCGGTGTAGGCGTGGATGGTGGTCATGAAGCCGGCCTTGATGCCGAACTTCTCGTCCAGCAGCTTGACCATGGCGGCCATGGAGTTGGTGGTGCAGGAACCGGCGGAGACGATCACGTCGGAAGCCTTGAGGATGTCGTGGTTCACGCCGAACACAACGGTCGGGGTGGTGTCATCCTTGGCCGGGGCGGAGATCAGGACCTTCTTGGCGCCAGCGTTGATGTGAGCCTGGGACTTCTCGGCGGAGGTGTAGAAGCCGGTGCACTCGAGCACGTACTCAACACCGTCGTTCTTGACCCACGGAATGTTGTTGGCGTCCTTCTCGGCGTAGACCTTGTATTCCTTGCCGTCGACGATGATGGAGTCTTCGGTGGCCTTGACGTCAACCGGAGTGCCATCGTCATGACGGAAGGTGCCGTGGGTGCTGTCGTACTTCAGCAGGTAAGCCAGGGTAGCCGGGGTGGTCAGATCGTTGATGGCGGCAACTTCAATGTCACCAGCCTGGCCGCCGCGAGCCTGCAGCTCGAAGATGCGACGGAAGGCGAGACGACCAATGCGACCGAAGCCGTTGATACCAATCTTAACTGTCATGTAATTCTCCCTTGTAGGGTGGCCTTGGCGCGCTTTGGCACACCGGGCCATTGTTTACCAACAGTTGCTACTGTAATGCCGACTCTGTACACATGGCAACGTTTCAGCGTGCGTTTTGGGCAAAAATGCCGTATTTTCTGTGAGCGCTCACAATTCGGATTGCCCGCAACCGACATGTGATTTTTCCTCTCCTTTGGAGGAATGTCTCGAATCATCATGAGCAAGCGCGCGGCATGCAAGTCAGCGAACCAGCAGCTTGGACACTGCGGTGTCCAGCTCGCCGATATCGCCGCCAAATTCGTGGAATCGACTCACCTGAGGCAACGCCACCTCGATGGGGAAGGTGACGATCAGTGTGCCGTGCTCCACGCTGATGGCCGCGTCCACGCCGTCGCGGAACTCGTTGCTTACCCCCTGCACCACCGTATTGGTCAGCGTGCCGTCTTTAAGCTCATATTTCAGCCCCGGCTCGTTCACGCCAAGCGAAACATCGGAGTGGGAGAACGCAGACACCATGCGGCCGTCCTCGGGCACCGGATGCGCGGGGAACGAAAGCCTACCATCGGTGATGGCCGTGACGATGAGCCCATCACCATACAGATACCCGCTTGCCCCATGCCGGGCCAATAATGCCATCAGTTGAATGCCGGAAATCGTATGGTCAATGCGGCCGCCCAAACCGCCATAGACATGGAATTCGCGGCAACCCGCCGACCAACCGACCTTCAGCGCGGAGAGCATGTCCGGATCGTCCTTCAGCGCGGGCAGCGCGATGGTGCGCACATCGGTGCGGGGCGGCCGGCCCTCCAGCGAATCGAAGTCGCCCACCACCACATCGGGCACGATACCCAACTGGCGCGTATGGTCGAGCCCGCCATCGGCCGCAATCACATACGCGCCGGCCGGCACCACGGGCGTGCCCGCATAGTATTCGCCCGCACCAAAAATCACGCATACCTGAGTCATGATGCCTACTGTAGCCGGTATCCACCCATCGGCCGGGAAAATGCTGATAGGCTACGCATCAGAACAGTAGTCGATAGGCGCACAGGCAGGGGAGCGGAGCGATGGCACAGATCACCGAGGCAAGCGAACGGCCGATTCTCAAATCAAAGATATTCCTCTACATCACCGAATTCTTCTCCGGCATGTCCGCTGATCTACTTCATCTCGATCAAGGCCAAGCGCATCGCCTGCGTGGTCAGCGCCGTGATCTTCGTGGCCACGTCCTGCGTCTCGCCCCTGACCGGCTTCGCGTTCTGGGAAACCAACCTGGCCTATGAGGGCGAGTCCATCTACAACTACCTGCAGGTCAAGAACCTCTTCGACCGCACGATCCTGTCCACCAACGTGCTGTTCGGCGTGCAGTCCGTCACGATGAAAGACAAAGGACTGACAGGTATGTACTACGACACGGCCCTGGCTGCGCCGGCGCTCGCCGACAATGCCAATTCCGCGCTGATCCTCGGCATGGGCACCGGCACCTACGCCCGCCAGCTGAAGCAGTATTATCCGAAAATGAACATCACCGGCGTGGAGATTGACCAGAAGATCACCGATCTGGCCGGCGAATACTTCGATGAGCCCGCCGACATCCCCGTGACCACGTATGACGGCCGAGCCTGGCTCGCCGCCTCGCATGACAAGTACGACGTGATCATGGTCGATGCGTATCAGGACATCACCATTCCCTTCCAGATGAGCTCCACCGAGTTCTTCACCATGGTCAGAGAGCACCTGAACCCCGGCGGCGTGATGGTGGTGAACATGAACATGATCTCGGACGGCCAAGGTTCGATCAACGAGGCGTTGAGCGATACCATCGCCAGCGTGTTCGGCAATGGGAACACACTGACGGCCGACGTGCCGAACACCACGAACCGTGAACTGTTCGCCAAGAAGCCGGGTTCCGGCTCCGAAGAGAACTCCATGCAGCAGGCCTCCAAGGCGCTCAACCTGCGTGAGACCACCTACGAGCGCACCGGCAGCGAAGATCTCGAATGGTATATGGAAGAGGTCGCCTCTCGATTCCGGAAGGTGAACGAACCGGACTCAGCGTCGACTATTCTCACCGACGACAAGGCGCCGGTCGAAGTACTCGGCATGCATGCCATCGATCAAATCATCGCCGATGAGGCCGGCCCAAATCGGCAGATTCTCAAAGACGAAGGCTTCGGCGGTCTGCTGCGCGCCGTGCAGTAGGTTCGACACACGGACCGCGAATGTCCGGGCGTATGGTAGACTTTCTATTTGGCTTGAGAAATCAAGAAAGCGGGGCAACCCCACCTGGAAGCCTTTCAAGGCCTCGGGTTCAAGGCAAACAGCCTAGCGATTGCGATATACAACGCGTAATCAGGAATGACGCAAAGAACTGATATGCGTCTGCAGAAGCTGAGCGCATATTGGCGCGGGCTTTGGCTTGCCATGAACCCAAAGCATTGAACAGGACTCCAGCAAAGGCCCTCGCCACGGAATTGAAGTAGAGGATTGGAGTCATCATCAGCGACGAACCACGTATTAACGACGAGATTCGCGTCCCGCAGGTACGCCTGATCGGCCCGAAGGGCGAGCAGGTGGGCGTCATCGCGACTTCCGTCGCGCTGAACCTGGCCAAGGAGGCAAACCTCGATCTCGTCGAGGTGGCCCCGAACGCGAAGCCTCCGGTCGCCAAGCTCATTGATTACGGCAAGTTCAAGTACAACGAGAAGATCAAGGCTCGTGAAGCTCGCCGCAACCAGAGCACCGCGGAAATCAAGGAGATTCGTTTCCGCCTGAAGATTGACGACCACGATTTCGACGTGAAGAAGGGCCATGTGACCCGCTTCCTTAACGGAGGCGACAAGGTCAAGGTCACCATCATGTTGCGCGGTCGTGAGATCTCCCGCCCGATTGGTGGCGTGGAACTGCTGCAGCGTCTGGCCGACGATGTCGAGGAATACGGCACCGTCGAGTCCAAGCCGAAGCAGGAGGGCCGCAACATCATCATGACCCTTGCGCCGAAGGGCAAGAAGGTGCACACCCAGTCCGAGCAGCGTCGTCGTGGCGCCGAGTCCCGCGCCGAGCGTCAGGCTCGCCAGGCGGCTCGTCTCGCGGCCAAGCAGGAGTCTCAGGCTCAGGCCGCGGCCGACGCGCAGTCCGCGATTTCTCAGAAGACTTCCGACAAGAAGCAAACCAGCAAGGAGGGCAGCAATGCCGAAGATGAAAACTAATTCCGCCGCTTCCAAGCGCGCCAAGATCACCGGCACCGGCAAGGTGAAGCATGTCGGTTCCGCCATGCGCCACAACCTCGAGCACAAGTCCGCTCGCAAGCGCCGTGAACTGTCCGCCGACGATGTGCTGCGCGGCGGCCAGGCCAAGAAGCTGCACCAGCTTCTGCAGAAGTGAGCATAGGGCTTACCCGGAAATAACAAGACTTTAGAAAGCTGAGGAATAGATTATGGCACGTGTCAAGCGCGCAGTGAACGCCCACAAGAAGCGTCGCGTCGTTCTCGAGAGGGCTTCCGGCTACCGTGGCCAGCGCTCCCGCCTGTACCGCAAGGCCAAGGAACAGCTGCTGCACTCCTTTAACTACAACTTCCGTGACCGCAAGGCTCGCAAGGGCGACTTCCGCAAGCTGTGGATCCAGCGCATCAATGCTGCCGTCCGCGCTGAGGGCATCACCTACAACCGCTTCATCCAGGGCCTGCGTCTCGCCGGCATCGAGCTGGATCGTCGCGCTCTGGCTGAGATCGCCGTCTCCGACCCGGACACCTTCAAGACCATCGTGGACGCCGCCAAGGCCGCCCTGCCTGAGGACGTCAACGCTCCGGTTGAGGCCTGATTGCTTGAAGTCGTGACTTCACACTAGAAACCCCGCTTCCGAGCGGGGTTTCTTTGTACCATGGGCACTATGACCAACGGATTCACCAGACTCACCGAGCAGTTCCTCGTCCACATCGGCGTGGAGCGAGGGCTCGCCACGGCCACCGTCACCGCCTACGAATCCGACATCGCCAAATACATTGATTGGCTCGAAACCCGCGGCATCCACGAACCGGACGCCATAACCAAACAAGACGTCGAAGACTACATCGCCGCCCTTGACCAGGCGGGGGAGTCCGCCCGCTCCAAAGCCCGAAGACTGGCCTCGATCCACGAATTCCACCGTTTCGCGCTCGGTCAGCACGCGGTGACGGCGGATGTTTCGGCCGCAGTCAAGGCGCCCAAAGGCGCCAGCACCCTGCCCGACGTACTCACCGTGGACGAGGTAACCCGTCTGCTCGACGCGGCGGCAGTCGGCGGCTCAACCGATCCGGTGGTATTACGGGACAAGGCCCTGCTCGAATTCATGTACGCCACCGGCTGCCGCGTCTCGGAAGCCACCGGTGCGAATCTGGACGACATCGACCTGGACGAGCACATCGCGCGACTCATGGGCAAGGGCTCCAAGCAGCGGCTTGTGCCATTGGGCAGTTACGCATGCCGGGCCATCACCGCATACCTCAATGCGGGGCGTGGCGAGTTGGAACAGCGCTCCAGCGCCAAGATTCCCGAGAGGCGCGCACTGTTTCTCAACAAACGCGGCAAGCGCATCTCGCGGCAATCGGTATGGGAAATCGTCAAAGCAACCGGGGAGCGGGCCGGCATCACCAAACCACTCCATCCGCACACCTTGCGCCATTCCTTTGCCACGCACCTGATCCAAGGCGGCGCGGACGTGCGCACCGTGCAGGAACTGCTCGGGCACGCCAGCGTGACCACCACGCAGATCTACACGCACGTAAGCCTGAAACCCTGATCGAAACGTATCTGACCTCACATCCCAGAGCGCGGTGAGACACACCATTTTGCGACGCGTCCGCCCATAGCGGAATCGCGGCGGGGGAGCACCAAAGTCGGCCGGAAATTCAAGGCGTGACAATACAGTACATAACAGCGAACCGTCAGCCAGGAAGAGGTATTCATGCTGCAGATCAAATCGATCTCGAAGCGCTATAAAACCGGTGATTTCGTTCAGCAGGCGCTTGACAAAGTCAGCCTGAACCTACGCGACAGCGAATTCGTCGCGATTCTGGGTCCCTCGGGTTCCGGCAAGACCACCTTGCTCAACATCATCGGCGGCCTCGACCGGTATGACGACGGCGATTTGGTGATCAACGGCATCTCGACGCGCCAATACAAGGATCGCGATTGGGATTCGTACCGCAACCACACCATCGGCTTCGTGTTCCAGAGCTACAATCTGATCCCTCACCAGACGATTCTGTCGAATGTCGAACTCGCGCTGACGATTTCCGGCATCGGCAAGGCCGACCGTCGCGAACGTGCGCGCAAGGCGCTGGAGAAGGTCGGACTCGGCGAACACATCAACAAGAAGCCAAACCAGCTGTCCGGCGGCCAGATGCAGCGCGTGGCGATCGCCCGCGCACTGGTCAACGACCCGGACATCGTCCTGGCCGACGAGCCGACCGGCGCGCTCGATTCGGACACGTCCGTGCAGATCATGAACCTGCTCAAGGACGTGGCCAAGGACCGCCTCGTGGTCATGGTCACCCACAACCCCGAACTTGCGGAACAATATGCCACGCGCATCGTCAACCTGCGCGACGGCGTGATCCGCTCCGACTCCGACCCGTTCGTCGTGGACGAGACGGCCGAACAGCCGGCCGTGTACAAGACGATGGGCCGCGCGTCGATGTCGTTCGCCACGTCGCTGGCGTTGAGCTTCAACAATCTGAAGACCAAGAAGGCGCGCACCCTGCTGACCTCGTTCGCCGGCTCGATCGGCATCATCGGCATCGCGCTGATTCTATCGGTGTCGACTGGCGTGAACACATACATCAGTGACATCCAGCGTGACACGATGACCGCCTACCCGATCACCGTCGACTCCCAGACCTTCGACCTGAGCAGCATGATGGGCGGACAGATGGGCGGCGATGACGGATACGGCGGCAAGACGCACAAAACCGACGGCATCTACCCGGACGACCGCAGCGTCAAGCAGGCGTCCAGCCTGACCAGTTCGATTACCGAAAACAACCTGACCCGCTTCAAGAAATACCTGGATAATTCCAAGAGCGAGATTCACCAGTATGTGGGTTCCACCGGCATCCAGTACACATATGACGTGAAATTCTCCGTGTTCGACCACGACCCCGACGGCACGCTGGTCAATGCGGACGGCGTGACGATCGGATCCAGCGACTCTGCCTCGATGGCCTCGCAGATGGCGTCCACAAGCTCGTCCGGCATGTCCGGCACCTCGTCGATCACCTCGCAGCAGATGTCGATGTTGACCGGCAAAACCGATGAGAACGCCGCGCCCGACTCGTTCAACGAGATCATGCCGGGAGCGGACGACAGCAAGCTCGTAGGCAAGGTTATCACCGACAACTACCAGGTGGTCAACGGTTCATGGCCGAAGTCCAAGGATGAAGTGGTGCTGGTGCTTGACGACAACAACAGCGTGCCGCTGACCACGCTGTACGAGCTCGGCCTGCTGCCCGCCTCCGATTACCACGAGATGATGTCCAAGCTCAACGCCGGCGACAAGGTCAGCACTCCACAAGACAAGATCGACTATGCTAAGGCCCTCGATCAGACGCTGTACATGATTCCGGCATCCGACCAGTACGTCAAGGGCGATGACGGCCACTACCGTTTCATCGGCAACGACAAGGACGAAATCGAACAGCGCCTCGAAACGGCCACCAAACTCAAGGTGGTGGGCGTCGTCAAGGCGAAGAAGGATGCTTCGGCCACGCCGTTGGCCGCTGGTGTGGGGTACGCGCGCGCTCTGACCAATGATTTGATCGACCGTGCGGCCTCCAGCGCCATCGTTACCGATCAGAAGGCCAACCCGAACACGAACGTGCTCAACGGCATGACGTTCTCGCCCTCGGACGATGCCACCAAGGTGGCCGACGCGCGCACCTACGTGGCTTCGCTGGGCGTGACGCAGAAGGCGAACATGGCCAAGTCGATGATGAGCGCCGGGCAGCAGTCCGGCACGGGCGCATCGGACGCCGCTGGTGCTGGTGCTGCAGGTGTCGCTGGCGCGGCGGGTGCCGGCGATCAGGCCGCCGCCATGGCCGCGATGAGCGAACAGCAGCTCGCCGACAGTTTCGACGCGTATATCGCCACGGCTTCGAACGACGTGCTTGTCGCGATCTACGACCAGTACGTGTCGACCGGCACCTACGACGACAACCTCGCCGCATTCGGTGTGGTGAGTCGTGACGCGCCCAGCTCGATCAACATCTACGCCGACAGCTTCGAAGACAAGGACCACATCGCCGACGCGATCACCGACTACAACAACACCGTCTCGAAGAAAGACAAGATCACCTACACGGATTACGTTGGGCTCATGATGAGTTCGGTGACCACCATCGTCAACGTGATTTCCTACGTGCTTATCGCGTTCGTGTCCGTCTCGCTGATCGTCTCCTCGATCATGATCGGCATCATCACCTACATTTCGGTGCTGGAGCGCACCAAGGAAATCGGCATCCTACGCGCAATGGGTGCCTCGAAGCACAACGTATCCCAGGTGTTCAATGCGGAGACCGGCATCATCGGCCTATGCTCCGGCCTGTTGGGCGTGGGCTTGACCGTGCTGCTCAATATTCCGATCAACGCCGTGCTACACCACTTCATCGGCAATGCGGACGTCAATGCCGCCCTGCCGGTGACCGGTGGCGTGGTGCTGGTGATCCTAAGCGTGGTGCTCACGCTGATCGGCGGCCTGATTCCCTCGCGTAAGGCAGCCAAGCAAGACCCGGCCACCGCACTGCGCACCGAGTAAGCGCATCGACATAGTACGAGACGAGATCCATAAACCTCGGAACACTGGAATACCAGCGGCAAAACGGTGTTCCGAGGCGAGCCCGGCGAGTACATTAGGATGGGCGAGCAGGTATTCCCGACAAAGGGGGCGAGGGCAACGATGGACGACTGGCGAGATACCCGCGATAAAGACAGCGCATTCCGTCAAGGAACGCTGCCTATGACAGGAACGTATGTCGTTGCACCCCCAGCGAACCCGGATGTTGATAAGGTAGACAGTATGCCTACCGATTTGCTTGGACGTGAATACGAAACCTTCCCCGCACCCGAACCGCTGCAACAGCGCGGTCCGGCGCGTGTCATTGCCATGTGCAACCAGAAGGGTGGCGTAGGTAAGACCACCAGCTCCATCAATATTGCCGGTGCGTTGGCCCAGTATGGCCGCCGCGTGCTTATCGTCGATTTCGATCCGCAGGGTGCCGCCACTGTGGGACTGGGCGTCAACGCGAATACCGTGGAGAACACGATTTACACCGCGCTGTTCGATATTTCCGTGGACCCACATGATGTGGTGCAGCACACCGCATTCGAGAACATCGATGTGATTCCGGCGAACATCGATTTGTCCGCCGCCGAGGTCCAGCTGGTCACCGAAGTGGGCCGAGAGCAGATCCTGAACAGCGTGCTGCGCAAGCTCAAGTCGGAATACGATCTCATCATCGTCGACTGCCAGCCATCGCTCGGCCTGCTCACCGTGAACGCGCTTGCCGCAGCTGATGGCGTGATCATTCCCGTGGCCGCCGAATTCTTCGCCTTGCGCGGTGTGGCCCTGCTTATGCAGTCCATCGAAAAAGTGCAGTCCCGCATCAATCCCGCATTGGAAGTGGATGGCGTGCTCATCACCATGTACACCAAGACACTGCACTGCGAAGAGGTCTGCCAGCGCGTTTACGAGGCGTTCAGCGAAAAGGTGTTCCACACGTTCATCTCCCGCTCCATCAAACTGCCCGATTCCACGGTTGCCGCCGCGCCCGTGGTGGTCTATGCCCCTGAGCACAAGACATCAAAGGAATACCGTGAGGTGGCACGTGAGCTCATTGCTCGCGGCATCGTGGCGTAACGATTGTTCGATAAACGATGAATGAGACTTCCCTTTCTCGGCTCCCCTCTCTGAGGGAAGCTGGCTCGCGTAGCGAGGCTGAGGGGAGCTCCGCGGAAGCCGAAATCAGCACGGAGGAATCCGCCACTTCCGGCTTCCGGGTCAACCTCGAAGTCTATTCCGGTCCGTTCGATGCCTTGCTCGGCATGATCGCCAACAACAAACTCGAGCTGACCGAAGTTTCCCTCTCCTCGATCACCGAGGAATTCCTGACATACGTGCGTGGGCTCGATTTCACGAAAAACATGGATGAGGCCAGCGCCTTTCTCGATATCGCCTCTATTCTGGTCGAGGCCAAAAGCGTGGCGATTCTGCCCGGCAGCGAAGACAGCCAGCACGACGAGCAAAGCCTTGAAGCACTGCGCGAACGCGATTTGCTGTTCGCCCGACTCCTCCAATACCGCGCCTACAAGCAGGCCGCAGGTGACTTCCGGGCGCGTATCGCCGCCAACTCCGGCCGATTCCCGCACCCGGCGGCCATGGACGAGGCCGTTGCCGCCATGCTGCCTGAGCTGGTATGGACGCTGACCCCGCTCGAACTCGCCCAACTGGCCGCCCAGGTCATCGCCAACGCGCCCGCCTCCGAAGTATCGATTCACCAGCTGCACGTGCCGCTGGTCGATCTGCGGGCCCAATCGCTGGTGGTGCGCGACCGGCTGATCGCGGCACTGGAATTCAAGGGAGACCAGTCGATGCCGTTCAGCGAATTGACCCGGGACTGCACTTCTCGTATTGAGGTGGTGGCTCGGTTCATGGCCGTGCTCGTGTTCTTCAAACAAGGTGTGCTGCAGTATCAGCAAGATGGTCCGTTTGCCGAACTGCACCTGAGGTGGGTGCCCGGCGTAGACGAAACGATGAACGACGTGAACATTTCCGAAGGCGATTTTGCGTAAGGACGGCGACTGGTGACTGAACGGATTGACGCAACGAATGCAACCGAGCACATGGCGGATGCCGAATCGACGGCTGAATCCGCAAAGGCCGAGGTGAGGGGAGTGGAGGAGACGCGCCCCGAATACGTGGATTTCACGGTAGACGATTTTCCCGGCGGGCTGCCCGCATGTCTGGAAGCGATTCTGATGGTCGCCGACCAGCCGCAGACCGCCACCGAGCTGGCCCGCATTTTGGCATTGGACCGCAACACAGTCGAAGGGGCATTGCAAGCCCTGCACGATGACTATGAGGGCGATGAATCCCGTGGCATCCGCCCGCGCGGCTTCGAACTACGCCGCACCGCTCGTGGCTGGCAGTTCGCCAGTCGCGCCGCGTTCGAGCCGGTCGTCTCATCATTCGTCACCGACGGCCAGACTGCGAGACTAAGTCAGGCCGCACTGGAGGCGCTTGCCATCGTGGCCTATCGCCAGCCCGTCACCCGAGCCCAAGTGGCCGCGATCCGCGGTGTCAACTCCGATGGCGTGATTCGCTCGCTCACGGTACGCGGCCTTATCAAGGAAGACGGCGTGGACCCCGAATCCCGCGCGGCCCTTTTGGTCACCTCCGAATCCTTCCTCGACCAAATGGGCCTGAAGAGTCTCGACGAACTACCCTCCCTAGCGCCGTTCCTCCCGCCCGTCGCCGAAATGACACAGTCGAAATCGGAAGACACGGACGTGATTTCGTAGCGATTGGGGCCCGCTACCTGACCAATATTCGTGCGCTAGACCATCCAATATGTGATTTATGGTCATTGTGACTATAAGTAGTGCTATGCTCTCAATGCAGGTAGAACAACCGGTATGGAAAGAGGCATGGCATGGGATTCGGCAATGTGTCCGAGCGCCGCAGCGCACCGCCACAGGTCGGCGTGTCAGTGGTGATTCTGGCACTCGGCCCGAAAGGCGATACCGGCAACAGTGCCGCCGATTCCGGCAACGCCGCAAACTCGGCCCATTCCCGTCTCTGGTTGCCCTTGGTCAAGCGCGTCCGTCAGCCGTTCCTGGGCTGCTGGGCATTGCCCGGCGGCGACCTGCGCTCCGACCGGTCGTTGGAACAGTCTGCCTACGCGGCCCTCGAATCGACCACAGACCTGCACCCGCGATACCTCGAACAGCTGTACACCTTTGGAGGCCCGACCCGGTCCCATGGCGGATTGCCCATGGTATCCGTCGTGTACTGGGCGCTCGTCGGCCAGACCGAGGCCGCGGGCTTCGAGGATGGTGACAACGTACGATGGTTCCCCGAAGACGAACTGCCCGAGCTGGCGTTCGACCATCGCCAGATCATCGACTACGCGCTGCTCCGCCTGCGCTCCAAAATCGAATACTCCGACGTGGCCACCCGACTGCTCGGCCCCACGTTCACCCTGCGCCAACTGCACGGCGTCTATGAGGCGATTGGCGGCGAAACCCTCGACTTGGCGAACTTCCGCCGCAAAATGCTTGCCTCGGGAGATCTTGAAGACACCGGAGAGAAGGTGCGCGAAGGCCGCCAACGACCGGCCACCGTCTACCGCTACATCCCCAAACGACTTGTCGAGAACGGTACGCCCCACGAATCCGATGGCGACGACATCGTGGAACTGTCCAGACAAGGCGAGCGTGAAGACGCTCTCGACGCGCTGATTCCATCCGCGCGCATCTGATTTTCCCGCCGACCCGCTTCGGGCCGGCATCACAGACGTATATAGGAAAGGAACCGCTATGACCGCACTATCCACTGCGCCGTCCGTTGACGAGATCATCGCCAAGCTGGGCGCGCAAAGCACCTGCGATGCAGGACTGACCCAGGACCATGGCACTTCGACA
>ENA-OQBG01000073-OQBG01000073.1-human-gut-metagenome-genome-assembly--contig:-NODE-73-length-29577-cov-5.174601_pt1 | contig 29577 bp, 36 predicted proteins | sample MGYA00242746_ERZ504551 | MGnify/ENA primary metagenome ERZ504551 (study PRJEB26092, sample SAMD00036289) | human gut metagenome | host: Homo sapiens | study: EMG produced TPA metagenomics assembly of... | reverse complement strand
CAGAACGCTCCCTTGGCCTCACGCCGCGGAAGATGATCGGTCTTACGCTGATCGTCTGCGTCTTCTTCGTCATCGCGGTGAACTACTGCGATGTGGCCCCGGTGATACGCTTTCCCGGCGGTTTTCCATCGACTTGGGAATCCTCACCACGACGCTGACCATCTCCGGGATGACGATCGATATTCCGTGGCTGTACCTTGTGTTCGTGTTCTTGCTGCTTGCGGGCATGTCCAACGCCGTCAACCTCACCGACGGCCTCGACGGCCTGGCGGGCGGTACGGTCATGATCTCCATGATCGTGATGGCCGCCGTGTGCTTGTGTGCCACGACGCCAACCTCGCCATATTCTGCGCGGCATGCGCTGGCGGCTGCATCGGCTTTTTGTGGTTCAACGCCTATCCCGCGCAGATCTTCATGGGTGACACGGGCTCCCTCGCCCTGGGTGGTGCTTTGGCCGCCGTCGCCGTGCTTACCAACACCGAGGTCGTCTCCCTTGTCGTGGGCGGCTTGTTCATCACCGAGACGCTTTCGGTGATGATTCAGGTTGCGAGTTTCAAGGCTACCGGCAAGCGCGTGTTCCTCATGGCGCCCATACACCATCATTTCGAGAAGAAGGGCTGGGCGGAGACCAAGGTGGTCATCCGGTTCTGGATCGTCTCCGCGGCGTTCGGAGCCCTTGGCCTTGCACTCTTCTTCCAGCTGGGTTAGGAAGTTCATATGCCGTTGCCGCAACGTTTCAGCCTTCTCGTCCTCGGGCAGGGAGGGTCCGGTCTCGAAGTCGTCTCATGGGCCGTCGATCACTTGGGCGAGCGTGTCAGCTCGGTCACAACGTACGGGGGCGCGAGTTCGGAACCCTCAGATCGCACGCGTGCGCTTGAGGCGCGAGGCGCCCGGTTCGTCTATGGGACCGAGGTTGTCGAAGGCACATACGATATTTGCGTGGCGAGTCCGGGTATCTCCGAGTTTTCCGAGTTTTTCCGCAATGCCGGGGCGGTGAGTGGCGAGATCATGGGCGAGCCTGAGTTCGCGTGGCGCCTATCGCCCGAACGCTGGTGCGCCATCACCGGTACCAACGGGAAGACGACGGTGACGTCGCTCACCAACGAGCTCCTGCGCGCATCGGGCCTGCCGAGCGTCGCGGTGGGCAATATCGGCAACGTCTGCATCCACGATGTCGATCGCCGCGTTGAGGGGGAGTGGTTCATCGCCGAGCTTTCGAGCTATCAGATCGCCACGACGAGCGAGCTGCATCCGCGTGTCGCCGTTCTGCTCAATATCACGCCCGACCATCTGGGTTGGCACAAGACGCATGAGAATTACGCTCTGGCGAAGATCGGCTTGTTCCGCAATATGGACGAGAGCGATATCGCCATCGTCAACGTGGAGGACGAGGGCATTGCGGCCTTTGCCGACCGCGTGTATGTGCCGGGACGCCGCGTGCTCAAGCTCTCGCTTTCCGATGCCGGTGGCCCGGATGCCGCGTTCGTGCGTGACGGGCATCTTGTTGTGCGCCTGCACGGCGAGGAAACCGCCCTCGTGCGCGTGGACGAGCTCAATATCGCAGGCGCCATAACACGTTGAACGCTCTCGCCGCGTCCACGGCGGCACTCGCCTGCGGGGCGAACGCGGAGGGTATCCGTGCCGGCTTGGTCGCGTTTCAGCCGCTGCCTCATCGTATTGAGCCCGTCGGTGAGGTTGCCGGCGTGACTTATATCAACGACTCCAAGGCGACGAACACCGACGCGGTCGAAAAGGCCCTCACTGCCTTTCCCAACGATCGCGTGATCTTGTTACTGGGCGGTGCCGATAAGGGTACTCCGCTCGATGAGTTCATGTCCGTCGTGGTGGAGCACGCCACTGCCGTCGTGTGCTTCGGAGCCGCCCGCGAGCGATTCCGCGCCGCTGGCCGAGCTCCCGCTTCCACCGAGATCGATATCGCCGAGGCCGATGACTTGCGCGATGCCGTGGACGTTGCCCGCTCCCTCGCGCAGCGCGGCGACGTCGTGTTGCTGTCGCCTGCGTGTGCGTCATTTGACGAGTTTTCCGGCTTCGAGGAACGCGGCGATGCGTTCCGATCTTACGTGGCGGAGCTTTCCGCCCTCGAGGGGTAACGCACCGTGGATGAGCCCAACGTCGTCTCCGGCGTGGCCGACGATGCCAAAAAAGACAAAAGGCCGTTTGGCGCGTTCCGTCGCACGCGCGATGAGCGCTCGGTAACTTCGGGCGGTTCGAGCGCGTCTCAGGCGCGTCCCGGCAAGAGATCTCGCCGTGGTGCCACGGCGACCAGTCATTCCGAGCTGGGGGAGAAGCTGATCGCCGGCGTTCCCGCGCGGATTATGCGTCCCCGCCTCGTGTTCATCTCGTGCCTGATCGCGATCTGCGCCTCGGGTTGCTGATGGTGTACTCTGCATCGTCTGTCGAAGCCCTCAAGGAGGAGGGAAGCTCCTGGCACTACGTCTTTCGCCAGGCCATCTTTATGGCCATCGGGTTCAGTGCGTTCGCGGTTATCGGCACGCGCAAGATCATTCCCTGGCAGGCGTTTCGCACTCGTTTCGTGACGAGCGTGTGGTGGGCAGTCGTCGCGCTGCTCGTCATTGTGTTGGCGGTCGGTGCCGGTGGCGAGACGTGGGGCGCCTCTCGTTGGATTCCACTGGGCTTCTTCAACTTGCAGCCCGCCGAGCTCGCCAAGCCCGCGGTCATCGTCTACGCGGCAAACATCCTCGCCGCGTATTACGACGATGGCACCCTCGACACCTCGTCGTTCTTGTTTTACCTGCTGCTTTGCGTGGGTGTGCCCGCGGTGCTCATCTTTGCCGAGCCCGACCTGGGAACCACGATCATCATTGTGGCGACGGTCTTTGCCATGGCCTACATCTGCGGCATTTCATACCGCCTGATCGCCGGCGCATTCGTGCTGATGGTCTTGGCGGGTATCATTCTGGCCGTCGCATCGCCCTACCGTTTCGCCCGCCTCCTCGTCTTCCTCGACCCGTGGAGCGACCCGTACGGCGACGGCTTCCAGGCGACGGTCGCCATCATGGCATTCGCCTCGGGCGGTCCGTTCGGTCGCGGCATCGGTAACGCGACCATGAAATATTACTATCTGCCCGAAGCCCACAACGACTATATCCTCGCGATTATTGGTGAGGAACTCGGTTTTGTTGGCATGGCCATCTTCGTCGCCGTGTTCCTTGCCATGATCGCGCGGGGTTCTACATCGCGCGCCGCTCGCCGACCCTCCATGGCCAGTTGGTCGCTGCGGGCTGTTCGTTTGTCTTGCTCATCCAGTTCATCATCAACTCGTTTGGCATCTTGGGCCTTTTGCCGATGACGGGTAAACCGCTTCCGTTCGTCAGCTACGGCGGTTCTTCGGTGCTCACGTCGCTCATACTTGCGGGATTCATCTTCCGCGTCTCGGTCGAAAGCAACGTCCAAACCTCTGCCGACCGCCGTCGCGCAAGCTTCCATGTTATGGCTGCGGGTAACGTGGAGGAGGATTCCGGTGTGGGCGATCCTATGCCGCGCGGTCGTGGCGGATTGCGCGTATACGAAGGGGGCGCCCCATCTTTGCCCGATCGTCCGCGCGGTCCGCGTCCGCGTGCGCGCGGAATGTCCGCGCATCGGAGCGGATGCCGCGCCCAGGTGGGTATCAGCGCGTGGATTTGGGCGGCGGTGCCTCCGAACGACTCCGTTCGCGTGACGCACGGCCTCGGGTGGATTATGGTGGTATCGCAGGCAACCCTCGCCCGCGCCGTTCCGGTGAGTCTGGTCGCGGTGATGGTAGAGGGCGAACGGGGAGGAGCCGTTATGACCGATAGCAGGCATTTGGTGGTCGCCATCGCCGCAGGTGGCACCGCAGGCCATGTGAATCCCGCCTTGGCACTCGCGGATGAATTGCGCTCCCGTGGGCACGAGGTTCACTTTTTGGCGAGACGCGTCGTTTGGAGGGCTCACTTGTGCCCAGGCGGGCTTCCCGTTCCACCCCGTTCACGTGACAGGCTTCGATCGACAGCGTCCGTGGACGCTCGTCACGGCCCTTATGCATCTAGCGCGTGAGGAGCACCGCTTGGTGGGCGAGTTTCAGTCTGGCTCCCTGCCCATGCCGGATGTTGCGATCGGTTTTGGGGCATATCTCGAGTTGCCGCTCGTGCGCGCCGCGGCTAAGCTCGGCATTCCCGTTGCCCTGCACGAGCAGAACTCCGTTCCCGGTCTTGCCAACAAGCGCTCCGCCAAGCTCGCGCGGCTCATCGCAACCGGTCAGCCGAGCGTGGGGGACATCCTTCGCGAGCATGCCGGCTCTGCCACGCGCATCGTGTTCACCGGCAATCCTGTACGCCGCAGCGTGCTTGACGGCGACCGCGCACGTGGCCGCGCCGCTCTTGGAATCGATGAAGACGCGACGGTGTTGTTGGTCTTTGGCGGGTCCCTGGGAGCCAAGCACCTCAATGAGCGGCTCGCGGAACTCAAAGGCGCACTGCTCGCGATCGAGGGCCTGCATGTGGTTCAGTCGACGGGCAAGGGTGGCTACGATGACGCCGTCGCGGCCCTCGATCTGAGTGGCGACGAGGGCGCACGCTGGCAGGTCCGATCCTATATCGACGACATGGGCGATGTCCTCGCCGCCGCCGACCTTGTCTTGTCCCGCGCCGGCGCATCCTCAGTGGCCGAGATCGCCGCCCTCGCGGTGCCCTCTATCCTCGTTCCGTACCCCTTTGCCACGGCCGACCATCAAACCACCACGCCCGCTTGCTTTCCGACGCCGGTGCCGCTGTGGTCTTTGCGGATGCGGACATCGATGGCGATTCTTTCCGCGAAGAGCTGCTCACCTTGTTGCACGACCCCGCCCGCCGCTCCGCGATGCATGACGCCGCCTGCGGCCTAGCCCAAGATAAAGCCGCCCAAGTCCTAGCCGACGAGCTAGAAGCCCTCGTGTAAGGGGGCCCATCGACAGAGTCCCCGCAGCCCCTCTCCTGCGGACATCGTCCCGCGCGCAGTTCGCGAAGCGCTGTTTGAGCACGGGATGATGTCCGCAGGGAGGGGCGGATGGGATCCGAGGCAATGGATGTGCCCGCCGCGAAGCGCTGTTTGAGCACGGGATGATATGCCGTGGGGCGGGGCGATGGGACCCGAGGCAATGCGAATGGCGTATACTAGATTAGTTTACGTATGCGATCATGCGAGGAGAGTCATGTCGACCATTGCAGTTCCCGAGGCGACGACCGCCCCGACGTTCAAGAGCGCTCACTTTATCGGCGTCGGCGGTGCCGGCATGAGCGGCATTGCCTTGGTTCTCCATGAGCGTGGTTTCACCGTCACGGGTTCCGACCTCAAGACCTCCCGCTATGTCCGTCAGCTCACGCGCTCTGGCGTCAACGTCCATGTGGGGCATAAAGCCGCCACGATCGATGAGGTCAAGCCCGATGTCGTGGTGGTTTCCACGGCGATCCCCGAGACTAATCCGGAGCTCATGCGCGCGCGTGAGCTCGGTATTCCCGTTTGGCACCGCGCCAAGATGCTTTCTGCCCTCGGGTATGGCCGCACGACGGTCGCCGCTGCTGGTACGCACGGCAAGACGACGACCTCTTCTATGGTTGCGACTATGCTCGACCGCATGGGGCTCGACCCGAGCTTTTTGATCGGCGGTGTCGTTGAGGGCTATGGAACCAACGGCAAGAACGGCGATGGGGAGTACTTCGTCGTCGAGGCGGATGAGTCGGACAGCTCCTTCCTCTACCTCGATCCTCATGTTGTCATCGTGACCAACGTCGAGGCCGACCACATGGACCACTATGGCTCGCTCGCCGAGATCGAAGACACGTTCTGCGCGTTTATGCGTTTGGTGGACGAGGACGGCGCGGTCATCGTCTGTGGTGAGGATCCGCGCCTCGTCGAGCTCGCCCGTTCGACTGGTCGTTCGGTGTTCACCTATGGTGAAGGCGAGGGTTTCGACGCCGTCTGCACGCCGAGGGCTTCCAGCCATACCTTCGGTACCGATTTTACGGTCGCTCTTCCCGATGGGGCTGTTCGCTCCGTCTCCATTAAAAACAATCCCGGTCGTCATAACATGCTGAACGCCACTGCCGCCCTTGTCGCGGCCTATGTGCTCGGCCTCGATACACAGGAGGCCGCGACGGCCCTCTCCACGTTCGAGGGTGCCCGCCGCCGTTTCTCGCACGTGGGTGAGACCCGCGGCGTCATGCTCGTGGATGACTACGGCCATCACCCGACCGAAGTGAAGGCGACGCTTCATGCTGCCAAGTCTTTGGACTTCCAGCACGTTATCGTCGTGTTCCAGCCGCACCGCTATTCGCGTCTCCAGGCGCTGTGCGACGACTTCGTCGACGCGTTTGCAGATGCGGATACCGTTGTGCTCGTAGATGTCTTCCCGGCGGGCGAGATGCCCATCCCCGGCGTGACGAGCAAGATGCTCGCTGATAAGATTCGCGCCGCCCACCCCGACAAACAGGTGCGCTACGCGTCCGACCATCAGTCCCTCATGGCCTGTTTGGATGAGGTCGCGCAGGCGGGCGATCTGCTCATCACCATGGGTGCGGGCGACGTCACCGCCGTCGGCCCCGATTATCTCGAGTATGTCGCGAGCAAGGATCAATAGTCGATGGGTGTGTTCACGCCGTCATGTCGCTCTCGGGCACGATCGACACGGACATTATCGAGCAGGAGAAGCTCGCCCGTCACACGAGCTATCGCATTGGCGGCAAGGCCGATCTGTTCGTGACCTGCCATAGCTATCATTCCCTGCGCCGCACCATCGAGGTACTCGCCCGCGAGCGGGTGCCATGGGTCATTATCGGAAAGGGCTCCAACCTGCTCGTCGCCGATGAGGGCTATCGTGGGGCGGTCATCACGCTCGGCAGCGAATTCTCCCGCTTCGTGCTGGGTGAGGATGGTCGAACCATCACCGTCGGTGCTGGGGCTATCCTCGCGCGCCTGGTGAACGAAGCCCTTTCCAAGGAGCTCGCGGGCCTTGAGTTCGCGGTGGGCATTCCGGGAACCGTGGGAGGCGCGATTTCCATGAACGCCGGCTCGCGAACCGAGTGGATTGGAACGCTTGTTCAAGATGTCATGACGTATAAGCCGGGCGAGGGGATGCGTCATTACGGGCACGACGACATCGCCTGGGGGTATCGCGAGTGCGGAATTCCGCGCGATGAGATCATCCTCGAGGCGACACTTGAACTCATGCCGGGCTTGAAAGATGAGATTCGCGCTCGCATGGAGCGCGCCCTAACGCGTCGCCGTCGTACGCAGCCGCTCGGCGTCCCGTCCTGCGGCTCGGTGTTCCGCAACCCCCCCGATCGCGCCGTGGGCGCCATGATCGAGGAATGCGGATTAAGGTTTTTCGCAGGGCGGGGCGGAAGTCTCGTCCGTTCACGCTAACTTTATCGTGAACAAGGGAACCGCTTCCGCGGCAGATGTCTCCGCGGTCATACGGCACGTGCACAAGACGGTAAGGGAGAGGTATGGCGTCGAGCTACAACCAGAAGTCAAATTCCTCGGCTTCTAGGGCTCCCAAGCCTACCTACCGTCGTGCCGCGGCAGCCAAGAAGGCCCCGGCTTCCAGGAAGTCGTCGTCGGCTCCTCAACCCGCTCCCGTCTCGAGGGGTGCGGCGAAGCCCAGGCCCGTCTCTGCGCGCTCGCAGATTGCCCGACCTGCGTCTGCCATGGGCGTCTCGAAGGCAAAGCGCCCTGTCCCCACCAAGCGTGGCGTGGTTCCCGGCAAGAGCGCCAAGGCTTCTGCCCGGCAAAGGCAATTGCCCCATGGCACGCGCCCCGTCGCTTCCCCTGCGGCGGTTCGAGCTGCCGAGAAAAAAACTTCCACCGCTCATGTTTCGTCTTTGACATCCGGCAAGAAGACGGCCGCAAAGATCGTCGTGCCCGGGGTCAAGCGCGCGAGTATGCCCGCTGCTGGTAAGCCCAGCTCGAAAAAACGGGTGTCGTCCGCGTCCTGCGTCCCCTCATGGGGGCCTTCGCGGCAATCGGGGGCTTTTTTACCGCGCTCGCTTCAAAACTCAACATCCGCAAACCGAGTCGAGGCGTGCTCATCGCTGGCGTGGGCGGACTTGCCGCCGTGGCACTTGCCGTCGTCGTCATTGCGAACTCTGCGCTCTTTGAGGCCTCCGATATTCAAGTGCGGGGTAGCGATCACGTTGAGCAACAGACGGTGCAGGCTCTTGTCGATATTCCCGAGGGGACGACCCTGCTCAACGTCGACGAGAAGGCTATTCTCGAGCAGCTCCAGGCGAGCCCGTGGATCAAGGGCGTTCAGATTGAACGCTCCTGGCCGCATGCGCTCGTCATCACGCCTGTGGAACGCCAACTGAAGGCCATCGCGTATATCACCGCGGACGAGATCGCCTGGGCGATCGGCGATGACGGTACTTGGATTGCTCCCGTGACCCTTCTGGTCGCCGTCGATGCGGAGGGCAACGAAGTGGAGGTGGGCGAAGATGGGTCTGTGCCCGAGGGTGCCACCCTGCTGTCCTCCCAGGAGGCCGCGTTGAGGGTCGCACAAGATTCCGGCGCCCTTCTTTTGACCGATGTGCCCAGCGATATCTCCCCCAAAAGCGGCGAGCCGGTGAATTCGGACGTGGTTTTGGCGGGACTTGAATACGCAAACGGCTTTTCCTCGGAGTTCGTGGCGCAGATCAAGAGTTTGTCGGTCTCGTCGGTGGAGGCAATTTCGGCATATCTGATCTCCGGCGTTGAGGTCTCGCTCGGCGCGCCGGACAATATCACCGAGAAGGAGCGCGTGGTCACCAAGCTGCTGTCCCAAGAGACGGGTGTGTCGTTCATCAACGTCCGTGAGCCTGGCGCCTACACGTTCCGTAGCGCTCCACAATAGGCTGCCGATGAGGGTTGACTGGTAATGCTCACGAGGTCTGGCGCGTTTCTGACGCGCGCCATTTTTGCGCTCGCCGAACGGTCTTTGGGAATACCAGCGGAAATGCCGTATACTTCACAATATGCGCAGGTCGGTTTGACTTGAGAGCCTACTTTGTGCAAACATAGCACGGTTTACCTTGACTTTTAATCTCTAGTTGAGGGTTAACGTCGTGACGTTTCGCCTAAGGGCTAGCAACATAGCGTTCGAAAGGACCGCACATGCACGAGAACGAGATCAACAACTACCTTGCTGTCATCAAGGTCGTCGGCGTGGGCGGTGGCGGCACGAACGCCGTGAACCGCATGATCGAGGAGGGCATCCGCGGCGTTGAGTTCGTCGCCATCAACACGGACGCTCAGGCCCTGGCCATTTCCGATGCCGACATCAAGGTTCACATCGGCACCGACATCACCCGCGGTCTAGGCGCGGGCGCCAACCCCGAGGTCGGTCGTAAGGCCGCCGAGGAGAGTCGTGACGACATCGCCGAGGCGCTTGCCGGAGCCGACATGGTCTTCATCACCTGCGGTGAGGGTGGTGGCACCGGTACGGGCGCTGCCCCCATCGTGGCCGACATCGCGATGAACGACGTGGGCGCCCTGACCGTCGCCGTCGTGACCAAGCCCTTCACCTTTGAGGGCCGCAAGCGCAAGAATTCCGCCGAGGAGGGCATCAAGACCCTCGCCGAATCCGTCGACACCATGATCGTCATCCCGAACGACCGCCTGCTCGACATCGCCGAGAAGAAGACCACCATGCTCGAGGCCTTCACCACGGCCGACGGCGTCCTGTCCCAGGGCACCCAGGGAATCACCGACCTCATCACCGTCCCCGGCGTCATCAACCTCGACTTCGCCGACGTCAAGACCATCATGAAGCAGGCCGGCACCGCCATGATGGGCATCGGCGTCGCCTCCGGCGACACCCGCGCCGTCGATGCCGCGCAGCAGGCGATCTCCAGCCCGCTGCTCGAGAGCTCCGTCGACGGCGCGACGCGCGTCCTGCTCTCCATCGCCGGCTCCAAGGACCTCGGCATCCAGGAGATCAACGACGCGGCCGACCTCGTCGCCAACGCCGTCGACCCGGATGCCAACATCATCTTCGGTACCGTTGTGGACGAGTCCCTGGGCGATCAGGTTCGCATCACGGTAATCGCCACTGGTTTCTCTGATTCCAACGTGAACCGCCAGGACGAGCTCTTCGCTGCTTCCAAGGCTCCCCGTTCCGAGCGTTCCTCTGAGCCTGCCGCTGCTCCTGCGGCAACGCGCAACATCGGCGGCACTGAGCTTCCGAATTTCGGCAACGATCAGTTCGAGCTTCCCGACTTCCTCAAGCGCGGCAACTTCTAATTCGTCCACGTGACTTGTCGGAGGGGTCCGGCACTTGCCACGCAAACGTCCTCGCCGTCGAGCTTTGCTCAACGGGCTGCGGAATGTTTGCTTAGGCAAGTGCCGGACCCCTCCTTGCGTTAACGTGGTAGAGAATTTGAAGGTGCCGAAAGCTCGGAGGCTTCGCAGCTCTCACGCGTAAGGTGGGGCGGCGGGGCGGCTTGCTGGAACTTGTGTTTGACGAGATGGGGGATATCGCTATGGAACGCGTTGTGGTTGATGGGGTGGCGCTTGTCGGTGGGTGCGACGGCGGGGTGCGATTCGGCTTCACGGAGCGCACGGGCGGCGTGTCCGAGGCTCCGTACACCTCGCTGAACCTCGGGTCCACGTGGGAGACGATCTCGAAGCCGTTCTGGAGAACCGGCGGCGCGCGCTTCATGCGCTGTGTAAAGCCGCGCCTTTCGGCGGCCGCCCGGGCGCGTGGGCGGCCGAGGGCTTTGACGGTCTGCTCGACCGTCTCCTTGTTCCCAACCAAGTCCACGGCGACCATGTCGCCGTGGTGCGCGATTCGGACCCCACCTCCCTGGCTTCTGTGCGGACCGAAATCGCCGCGGGCGCGATGCGATCGTCTGCGTGGCCCCCGGTACGCCGGTGATGCTCTGTTTTGCCGATTGCGTGCCGGTCGTCCTTACGGCTCCATCCGGATTCGCCGTGATCCACTCCGGCTGGAAGGGGACGATCGCGCGCATCGCCGCCAAGGCGTCCCGTGCTCTCGCGGACGAGGCCGTCTGCGCGCCCGAGGACATACGGGCCTATATCGGGCCGCACATCCAAGGCGATGAGTACGAGGTGTCCGATGAGCTCATCGGGCGATTCGATGAAGAGTTCGGCTGGCACGGCTCCGGTGTGACGCGCCTGCTCGACCTGTCGCGCGCCATCCGGCAGGCGCTCGTCGAGGCCGGCGTCCCCGCGTCGAGCATTTGGGACCAGGGCCTGTCCACCGTTCGCGATAACGACCGCTTCTTCTCATATCGAGCCGAGGGCGGGACGTGCGGGCGGCACGCCGCTGTCGCGGTGATCGCCTAGCCGGGAGCCTTGGGTTGGCCAGCGCTCTCGTTAGACGCCGTTGTATGTGTGTTTCTGGCAGGATGCTCGGAGTCGAAGCCGAAGGAGGGTAACAATGTCGAAAAGCGGCGCGATTTGAAGCCTAGTTTTCGACGTTGTTACCATCTGGATCGATGATGGTCAACGGCCTCCCTTAGGGCAGCCCTTTCATTTCCCTGACATTGCGTTTACGCGAGGCGTGCGGGGCCGACGTTAGACTTGCCTGGTATAAAACCACACGTCGCGAAGGACCCCCATGCGCAAACTGTTTTCCCGCCAGCTCATCGAGGCACGTCACGAGATGCTCTCCATCTACGAGGCGGTCGACCTTTCCCTGCACGATGCCGTGAACGCGTTTATCGCCAACGATAAGGATCTTGGCAAGAAGGCTCAGCGGGCCGCCGATCACGTCGATGCGCGCAGTGCCAACCTCGAAGCGGTCTGCTACAACCTCATTGCCACGCAGTCACCGGTCGCCTCGGACTTCCGCTTGCTGCAGACAATCATCTACGTGAACTTCAACCTCCAGCGCATGAGCGACAAGGTCCGCCGTATCGCACGTGCCGCGCGTCACAAGGTCGCTCAGGAAATTGAGCTTCCCGCCGAACTCGTTGACCTTATCGAACGTGAGGCGGAGAGCGTGTATCGCGTGCTCGGCGCATCGGTGTCCGCCCTGGTGAACAACGATTTGGGGATCGTGCTCGATCTCTCCAACCAGGACGAGGCGGTTCACGAGATCTACGAGCAGTTCTTCCGCACCTTCAACCGTATGAACGCCGAGGACATGGCAGATGATTCATCGCTCGACGACCTGCGCCGTGTCATCATGGTGTCGCGCTACCTCGATCGCATCGCCGCCATCTCCATCGACGCCGCGTTCCGTTTGACGTTCCTGCTCACGGGCCAGCGCCTGTGCGCCGATGACCTCGCAGATGCCGATGAGGATGAGCTGGAGAGCATGCGCGTTCCCGCGGGTGAGGGCGTGACGCTCGATCCCGCTCGTGACGCGCGCTACGTCGCCGCCCTTGCGCCCGACGAGGTGGGCGAGGCGCTCGCGTCGCTTATCGAAGACGGCGCCGATACCGAACAGACGGAATAGTCGCGCCCAAAGGGTGTTTATAGGGGCTTGGGCTCGTCGAGCACTTGCGCAGGTACAACATTTGATACCATATCGGGATGTGGCGCGGGTGTAGGGTGCACCCGCGTGCCTGCGTCAATCGCTCGAAGAGATCGGAGTCCCTCCGTGCGACGTATTCCCTCCGCCCAGTTCTGCAATGCGCGTGCAGCGACATCTTTCGCAGATCGAGGGCAAGAAGGTTCGGTTCCGCTCAAGCGCCGCCGCATCCCGCTGTTTCTCGCGACAGCGGTTGTGTCCCTGTCGACTATGGCGGCCCTGTCCGCCTGCAGCTCGGAGGGTGCGACGGAATCCATTACCGTGGCCGGCTCTACGACCTGCCTGCCCATCGCCGAACAAGCCGCTGAGCTCTTTAAGGAAGAGGCCGGCATCGGCGTGCTCGTGAGCGGTCTTGGGTCCTCTGCCGGCATCGAGGCCGTCTCGACCGGTACCGCCGAGATTGCGACGTCCTCGCGCGGGCTCAATGCCGAGGAGTCCAAGCTCGGCCTCACCACGGTGCCGGTGGCCCATGACGGCATCGCGGTGATTGTGAACACGGAGAATCCCGTGCATGACCTCACGATTGAGCAGCTGCGTGGCATCTATTCGGGCCAAATCACCAATTGGAGCGAGGTCGGTGGCGAGGATCTGACGATTCAGCTCGTCAACCGCGATGAGGCCTCCGGCACCCGCGAGGCGTTCAAATCGATCGTCATGGACGGCTCCGCTTTCGACCGTCGCGCCGCCGTGCTCTCCGGCACGGGCCAGGTGCGCGATGTCGTGAGTCGTTCCCGCGGTGCCATCGGCTATATTTCCATGGGCTTCGTCGAGTCCAAGTACGCTCAAACGAGCGTGCGCGCCATGAGCGTCAACGGCGTTGCTCCGTCCGAGGGGACCATCGCCACGGGCGAGTACCCCATCTCACGCGATTTGTACTTCTTCACGAAAGGCGAACCGACGGGCGCCGCTGCGGAGTACATCGAGTACGTCCTCTCCGACGAGATGGATGAGCAGATCCGCGAGGCCGGCTTCATTCCGGTCGAAACGAGTGGGGAGGGAGCATGAGCCAAATGACCGAGCAGAACGCTCCGCGCAAGCGTGACTTGGCGCTCGTCTCGCGCAGCACCTATCTTAAGGAGAAGGCGCTGCAATACCTGTTTTCGGCTGCGCGTTCCTGGCCGTCGTCACGGTCGTGCTCATCTTCGCGTTCACGATGATGCAGGCCGTCCCCGTGTTCACCGATATCGGCCTGGCGAACTTCTTCAGCTTCACCTGGGCGCCCACTGAAGGACACTATGGCATCCTGTCGCTCGCTGCCGGCACGGCGCTCGTGACGGTCGGCGCACTCGTCCTGGGCGTTCCGCTCGGCGTGGGAACCGCCGTGTACCTCACCGAGATCGCATCTGCTCGCGTGCGCGCCCTCATCAGCCCTGCCGTCGATCTGCTTGCGGGCATCCCGTCGATTATTTACGGCTTCTTCGGTATGGTCATCATCCGCCCCTTCGTCGCCGATCTCACGGGCGGTTTGGGCTTCGGCGCGCTCACCGCGTGGTTCGTGCTCGCCATCATGATCGTCCCCACGATCACCACGCTCACCATCGACGCGCTTACTTCCATACCCATGGGTATCCGCGAGGCGAGTTTCGCGATGGGGGCCACCAAATGGCAGACCATCTACAAGGTCGTGCTTCCTGCCGCGAAATTCGGCATCGTCGACGCCGTCGTGCTCGGTATGGGTCGCGCCATCGGCGAGACCATGGCCGTCCTCATGGTCGTGGGTAATGCCCCGGTCATCCCCGAGTCTATCTCGAGTCCGGTCTCCACGCTCACGAGCCAGATCGCGCTCGACATGAGCTATTCCTCCGGTCTGCACCGCACTGCCCTGTTCGGCATGGGCGTGGTGCTCTTTATCGTGTCGGCATCGCTCGTGGGCATTGTCCGCCTGCTTTCCAAGATGAGGAAGGGGTAGGCCATGTCCCAAGCACAAGACGCCTCCAAGGCCCCCAACGCCGCTCCTGAGGCGGTTGTCCAGGCCGAGTCCTCCGCCCAGCGCATCAAGCGCGCGCTCGCTTCTGACAAGAAGGAACGCATCTCCAAGAACACGAGCAACAAGATTATGCTCGGTGTGTTTCGCGTCGCTGCGGCCATTACCACACTCGTGCTCGTTGCCATCATCGCCTACGTGGTGGTCAACGGCCTCCCGCACATCTCGCTCGACTTCATCTTCGGTTGGCCCGAGGGCGTCAATGCCGAAGGCGGCATCTGGCCCACGATCGTGTCGACCGTCTACGTGACCGCCCTGGCGATGCTCATCTGCACGCCCATCGCCGTGCTCGCGGCCGTCTACCTCGCCGAATACGCCAAGCAGGGTCGTCTGGTCAACATTATCCGCTACGCTGCCGATACGCTCGCCTCAGTGCCCTCAATCGTCATGGGCCTGTTCGGCTACGCGTTGTTCGTCGAGGCGATGGGCTTTGGCCTGTCCATGATCTCGGCGGCGTTGGCCCTCGCGCTGCTCATGCTGCCCATCATCATGCGCACCACCGAGGAGGCCATTCGCGCCGTCCCCCGCTACATCCGCTGGGGCGCCTACGGCCTGGGCGCCACCAAGTGGCAGGTCGTGAGCAAGATCGTCCTGCCCTCGGCGTTCGGTCGCATCGCCACGGGCATCGTGCTCGGCATCGGTCGTGCCATCGGCGAGACGGCGTGGTGCTTTATACGATGGGACAGGCCATCAACATGCCCATCACGCCCCTCGACTCCGGCCGCCCCATGACGGTCCATCTGTACCTGCTGGCGAATGACGGCATCAACATGAATGCGGCGTATGGCACCGCCCTGCTGCTCATGGCCATCATTCTCGCTTTCAACCTGTTCGCCCGCTGGCTTTCCCGCAAGAGCAAGTAAGGAGCTCCACGTGACCGTCTACCGTACGCGCCCGAGGCGGCGCAGAGCGCCATCACCGTCAAGAAATTCAACTTCTGGTACGGCGACTTCCATGCGCTCACCGACGTGAACCTGAATATCGCCAAGAACAAGATCACCGCTTTCATTGGACCCTCTGGTTGTGGTAAGTCCACGTTCCTGCGCTGCATGAACCGTATGAATGACCTTATCGAGGGCACGCGCAACGAGGGCACGATGGAGCTCGACGGCTCCAACATCTACGCGGAGGGCGTCGACCCCGTTGACCTGCGTCGCCGTGTGGGCATGATTTTCCAGCAGCCCAATCCCTTCCCTAAGTCGATCTACGAGAACGTCGCGTTCGGCCCGCGCCTGCAGGGCGTCACGAGCAAGAGCGATCTGGATGACATCGTCGAGGAGTCCCTCAAGCGTGCCAACCTCTGGAAGGAGGTCTCCAACCAGCTGTCTAAAGACGGTCTGGCCCTCTCGGGCGGTCAGCAGCAGCGTCTTTGCATTGCCCGCGTGCTCGCGGTGCAGCCCGACGTACTGCTCATGGACGAGCCTTGTTCCGCCATCGACCCCACGAGTGTGCAGAAGGTCGAGGACCTCATGGCCGAGCTCGCGCCCGAGATGACGATCATCATCGTCACCCACAACATGCAGCAGGCCGCGCGTATCTCCGACCACACCGCGTTCTTCCTGCGAGGAGGTGCAGGAGCCCGCGACGCTCATCGAATACGGCGAGACCGACGCCATTTTCACCACTCCCATGGATAAGCGCACCGAGGATTACATCACCGGTCGTTTTGGGTAACCTGCATCATGATGTGCGATTGGGGGGTCAGGCCCCTTTTCACACATTTCTACCACCTGCCCGTTAGGAGGCGCACATGCGCAAATTGTTTTCAAGCCAGCTCATCGAGCGCGCCACGAGATGCTTTCCATTTTCGAGTCAATCGACCTCACGCTTCACGATGCCGTCACCGCGTTTGTGACCGACGACATGGAGCTCGCGCGCCGCGCCAAGAAGAAGACGTACAAGATCGACGCCCGTTGCGCCAACCTCGAGGCCGTCTGCTACAACCTCATCGCCACGCAGTCGCCGGTCGCCTCAGATTTCCGTCTGCTGCAGACCATCATCTACATCGACTTCAACCTCCAGCGCATGAGCGACAAGGTCCGTCGTATCGCGCGTGCCGCCAAGCGCAAGGTGAACAACGACATCGAGTTCCCCGCCGAGATGGTTGCCCTCATCGAGCAGGAGGCGGCGAGCGTCTACCAGGTTCTCGGCTCAACCGCCGCGGCACTCGTGAATAACGATCTCGCCGCGGTGCTCGCCCTCTCGGAGGAGGACGAGGCCGTGCACGGTGCGTATCAGGAGTTCTTCCGTGTCTTTAACCGCACTGAGACGATGGAAGTGGCCGATGACGCCCAGATGGACGACTTCCGTCGTACCGTCATGGTCTCGCGCTACCTGGACCGCATCGCCAACATTTCCATGGAATCCGCCTATCGCCTCGTGTTCCTGCTCACCGGTCAGCGTTGGGGCGCCGACGACATCGCCGATGCGGATGAGGAGGAGTTGGAGAGCATGCGCATCCCCTCGGGCGAGGGCGTGACGCTCGACCCCGTGAGTGATGCGCGTTACGTCTCCGCCCTTGCGCCCGACGAGGTTGGTTCCGAGCTCGCGGCCCTCATTGCCCGCGTCGGGACGGATGGCGAGTAACCGACCATGAATGCTCGTTCGCAAATGATATCGTTGAGCGTCGTGCGGAGATCCTCGCGCGTATGGATGCGGCACTGGCAGTGAGCGGCCGTACGTCCGGTGACGCGACCCTCGTGGCGGTGTCGAAGACGGTTGGGGTGGGGGAGGTTCTCGCTGCGATCGACGCCGGGTATCGCGTGTTCGGAGAGAACCGACCGCAGGAACTCAATCGCAAGCTCGAAGGACTCTCGGCTGTTCACGACCTGCCCGACGTGCGCTTCGATATGATCGGGAATCTTCAGACGAATAAGATTAATGCCGTACTTGGGCGTGTCGGCCTCGTCCACTCCATCGGCTCGCTGCACCTCGCATGCGCCGTTGCATCGCGTGTGGAGCGTCGCATGGAGACTGGCGAACTCGACGTACCGCAAGACGTCCTCATCGAGGTGAACGTGAGCGGCGAGGAGACAAAGGGGGGATTTTCTCCTGCGGATCTTCGCCGTGAGTTCAACGAACTGCAGGGTCTTTGTGGAATCCGCATCAAGGGGCTTATGACCATGGCTCCCCGTGGGGATAAAGATACGGCTCGTGCGTGTTTTGACGGCTTGCGCGAGTTGCGTGACGAGCTTTCGCGGGAGAGCGGCCTGCCGCTTTCGGAACTTTCGTGCGGTATGAGCGAGGACTTCGAGGTGGCGCTTGAGGAGGGTTCCACCATCGTTCGACTCGGGCGTGTGGTCTTTGACCCATCCTTTGCAGTAAGATAGGCGGGTACGCCCATACAAGGCGCGAAGAGAGGTAGAGACGTGAGCTTTTTCGATGATATCAAGAGCCGTTTTGGCGCAGGGCGCGGTAGCGCCTCGGAGCCGTACGGCGATGATCAGTATGACGATTACTATGGCGAAGACGGCGATGCCGGTTACGAGGATTACCCGGCGGGATACGGACAGCCCGCACAGGATACCTACCGCGGTTACGAGCCCTCGGATTCCGGGAACGGCATGCTCGGTCAGACGCGCCGTGGCGAGGCGGAGTCCGTTGCCGTGTACACACGTTCCGGCCAGCTGGTCGGCGAGGCGGATCGTCATGCCAGCTCCTATGGCGCCCCCACGGCAACCGGCCGCGATGGTGCCTATCGCCCGGGCGCCTATGACACGCCCTCCAGTTATGCCCAGGCGCAGTCGCAGCGCGCCGCGATGAGCTCCGTGCCGACTCCCGCCGCTCCAACGTCCACCGAAGCCCGTGTAAGCGCCGTGCTCGAAGGCACGCCTCAGCTCCCCGCGTACGTTCTGCGTCCCGAAAGCTACGATGATGTCGAGACCGTCGTTCGCCGCGTCCGCACGCGTCAGCCCGTCGCGCTCGTGTTCGCGGGTGTGCGCACCGAGGTCGCCAAGCGCGTCCTCGACTTCAGCTACGGCTTCGCCTGTGGATCTGGAGCGAGCGTTCGCGAGGTGGGCGACCGTGTATTCATTGTTTTGCCGCAGGGCTGCGAGGTCAAACAGACCGATCTCGCCAACCTCCGCAAAGATGGCTATCTTAAGCAGTAGGAGCCGCCTGACGTGATTTCGATTAACGCCCTTACCATCGCACGACTTGTTCAGACGCTGTTCAACTTCTACAGTTTTTTGGTTTTGGCCTACTGCCTGCTCAGTTGGTTTCCCATTCGTTCCGGTGGTCTCATGGAGGACATCGGTGCGGTTCTGCAGAGCATCGTCGGACCGTATCTGAACCTGTTCCGTAGATTCCTGCCTCCCATGGGGGGAATCGACTGGTCTCCCGTTCTTGCGATACTTGTGTTGAATCTGCTGGAGAACCTCATAATAAGGTTATTATTGTAGCGATTGACGCCGAGCGGAGCGCACCCCCAGTTGGTGCCCCTCGCGTACGAAAGGATTGACTCATGGCAATTACTCCCGCTGACATCCAGGCGCAGACCTTCTCCGAGGCCAAGCGCGGTTACGATCCCGCCGAGGTCGACGTTTTCCTTGAGAGGCTCGCCTCTGAGGTCGACGCCATGCTCAACAAGATCGTTGATCTCAAGACGCGTCTGACGGCAGCTGAGCAGGAGCTCGCGGCCGCCCAGACCCAGGCTCAGGCTGCTCCGGCTCCCGTGGCTGCACCGGCTCCTGCGCCCGTTGCGAATCCCGAGTACACGGCTACGGCAAGCCAGATCTCCGCTGCGCTCATCGCGGCTCAGCAGTCTGCCGACAACATTGTCGCCGACGCTCGCGAGAACGCCGACCGCATTCGCGCCGAAGCCGACGCTAAGGCTCGTGAGGTCATTCGTCAGGCTCTCGCCGAGAAGCAGAATGAGATCAACGAGATCGATCGTCTCAAGGCTTCCCGTGAGGAGTTCAAGGCCGAGTACCTCAAGCTGATCCAGCACTTCATGGATGAGGCTCAAAATGAGTTCCCTGCCGATTTGCTCATGGGCACCCCTACGGGTTCCGAAGCCGTTGTTGCTGAGCCCGTGTCCGTACCGGCCCCTGAGCCGATGCCCGTCGACGACCCGTTCGCACCGCTCCCGAATTTCGGCTCCGACGATCTAGACTAGACATCTGCCTGGGTTGAGACTTGATTTGATTTAAGCGGTCGCTCGGTCTGAGATGCAGTGCGACACTTTGATTTCACCATCGTTGAAAGTGAGCCCGTGCCATATGGCGTGGGCTCGCTGCGTTGTAGAGACATAATTTGAAATATCGAGGCATGTGGACACTGTATGACCGACTTGATATGCAGATGCCCATCTGTTGAATCGTGCACTGCTCAAAGTTCAGCTTTTTCGTATTGAATTTTAAAAAGTCGATGTATAGTGGGTTTTCATCCAGCCATTTGCTGGTGTTTTAACGAATGTTCGTCGTCTTCTACTTGTTACTTTCGAAAACTAATACGAAAAAGCTCAAGTTTCTGCGGCAACGCGCTAGCGCGCGGAAACTTGAGCTTCAGATCTCTTAATCCTGCTCGGCATGTGTCGAGCACTCGTTCGTTTAGCTGTTCTTCATCACGATGGACTCGACGGTGTCGGCGACGAACTCGCAGGAGTCGGCACAGTACTCGAGGAACGTATAGACATCGCGCCAGGAGATGACGGTCAGCGGGTCAAGGTCCGCGGTGTGCAAGCCGCGCATCGCAGCGATGTAGATGTCGTCGCACTCGCTTTCGATGGTATTCACCGTTACCACGTGCTCGCGCAGGCTCTTGGAGCGCTTGAACTGCGGAAGTTCGAGTACCAGGTCGTGCATCTGCTCAGTTGCGCGCATGACCTTGGCGGACATCTCGAGCGCGGCGGGGTAGATCTCCTGAACGTTAGTGAAGTAGATGCGGTGCAGGACACCCTCGATGCGGTCGATGACGACGTCGATGCTGTTGCTCAGGGTGGCGATATCCTCGCGCTCGATGGGGGTGATGAAGGCGGTGATCAGCGCGTCGTTGACCGTATGGACGATCTCGTCGGCCTCCTGCTCGATCTCGTGCATCTCGGCGACGGCCTCCTCGATGGTGGCGGGATCGAAATGACGCATGATCTCGTCGAGCTTTTGGGCTGCCTTGCATGCGAGCTCCGCGGCGCTGGCGAAGCTGTCAAAGTAGAAGGCGTCATTTTTCTTGGCCATGATCGGTCCTTTCAGAAGATGGTTCGGTTTGCCCGTTTCGTCTTAGATAAACAACAAGAACAGCTTTGCCATGAGGAAGCTGATGAGGCCGCAACCGGGGAAGGTGAACACCCAGGTGAGCAGCATGTCCTTGACCACGCCGAAGTTGATGGCGGAGATACGCTTAACCGCGCCCACGCCCATGATCGCGGTCGTCTTGACGTGCGTGGTGGAAACCGGGATGCCGGTGAGGGTCGCGAGCAGCAGGCACAGCGAGCTGGAGAGGTCCGCGGAGAAGCCCTGGTACTTCTCGAGCTTGACCATGTCCATGCCCACGGACTTGATGATCTTCTCGCCTCCGACGCTCGTGCCCACGCCCATGACGACGGAGCACAGTAGCATGAGCCACACCGGGATGATCATGTTGTCAACCGAGGACTGGCCGTTGCAGAAGGCGACGCCGAGGAACAGGACTCCGATGAATTTCTGCCCGTCCTGGGCTCCATGCATGAAGCTCATGCCGGCGGCGCCGGCGATCTGGGCCCAGCGGAAGAACGTGTTGGATTTGCGGCGGTCCGTCGAGGCAAAGAGGAGGGTGACCACCTTGCAGACGACCCAGCCCATGGCAAAGCCGAGGCCGAGGGAGAGGACGAGGCCATAGAGGACCTTGACCCACTCGTTCATGTTGACGCCGTCTGCGCCGCCCAGGGCGATCGCCGCGCCGGTGAGGCCGGCGATGAGGCTGTGGCTCTCGCTCGTGGGGATGCCGAAGATGCTCGCGCCCACGGAGTACACCACGATGGAGAACAGCGCAGCGCACAGCGCTATGAGCGCGATCTGGGTGTTCGCGCCGAAGTCGACCATGTTGGAGATGGTCGAAGCCACGCTCGCGTTGATGTGCGTCATGATGAACACGCCGAGGAAGTTGAAGATGGCGCTCATGATGATTGCGGTCTTGGGCGGTAGGCAGCGCGTCGTGACGCAGGTCGCGATGGCGTTGGGCGCGTCGGTCCAGCCATTTACGAAGATGACGCCCAGCGTGAGCAGGACCGTCATGGCAAGTATTGGATTTGAAAAGACTTGCGCAATGAAATAGGAGAAGGATACGTCCACTGATACCACATTCCCGTTCGGCGCGCGAACGCGCCCGTTTACACAGCCTTGTTATTCTACTCCTTACAAACACATGACACGGAGCTGAAGCACGAACGGTATGTAAGGCTTCTGTAAGGAAAAACCAGCTACAAGGTCTGGTGGGACGGGCCACGCATTTTGAGAGGGGGAGTCAGAGGGGGAGTCGGCAAGATGATCCTCAAAGGGGCGAAGGCGGGCCGATAAGCCGGGTTCTGTCGTGGACGATCATTTATCTCGCCTGCACGTCGCCGTGCAGTTCCTCGCACGCTACCCGAGCGCGGGCCGGGCCGGCCCATGGCGCTCCTATTCGCGCTTGCTCCGGAAGGGGCTTGCCAAGCCGCCGTGTTGCCACGACGCTGGTGGTCTCTTACACCACCGTTTCAGCTTTTCTCTCACCCGCATGAATGCGGGCAGCGGGAGTCTTCTTTTCTGCGGCGCTAATCCGTCGGGTCGCCCCGCCTGGCCGTTAACCAGCTTCCTGCCCTATGGAGCCCGGACTTTCCTCACGCCTGCCACGTAGTGACTGGTCGCGCGATCGTCTGGCCCGCTTCGCGATGAGGTATTGTACCATGAGCTCGAGGAGTTGTTCCCCCTCTCCCGCACTCCCACATCGTCCGTGCTCAAACAATCCCGCGCAAGACGGAGATCCCACTGGGCTCTCCTTTGCGTGCGGAACTGCGCGTGGAAGATGCGGCCGCGCTGTTCGCCGGTCCAGGGAGCTGTGGTTCAATACGGTGTAATGAAAAAGACGAAAGAAGCCTTTATATATTATTGGGCACGGTTGTGAGGGGTTATGGCGGAGAGTTATTTCACGTTGAGGGCGGGGGCTGAGGTCACCGGGGAGTTCGAGGATCGCAAGAGCCGGTTCATTGCGCAGCTGGTCCACGTGCAATCCGTTGAGGAGGCGCAGGCGCATCAGGCTGCAGTCCGAGCGCGGCATTATGACGCTCGTCACAACGTCCCCGCATTTATCTTGGTGGATGGAACGGAGCGCGCAAGCGACGATGGGGAGCCGCAGCGGACAAGTGGCATGCCCACGCTCGAGGTGCTGCGCGGCGCGGGGCTCAAGGACGTTTGCTGCGTGACCACGCGCTACTTTGGCGGTACGCTGCTGGGGCCGGGCGGTCTGGTGCGCGCCTATACGGCTGCTGCGCAGGCGGCGGTCGAGGCCGCCGCCAGGCGGGCGATATTGTAGAGATGACGAGTGTGGTGGCGGTCGACATTACTGTTGCATATCCCCAATACGAGCAAGTTGTGCGCAAGATTGCCGATACGCGCGGCAAGGTCACCGCGACTGACTACACCGACGAGGTCGTTATCCACGCCGTGTATCGGGAAGGCGAGGAGCTCGCGCTTGCGCCGAAGCTCACCGAGCTCATGGCTGGGCGCGAGCGCATCGAGATAGGAAGCCCCCATTTCGACGAGTTTTAGCTGTATGCCCCGCGGTCAATCGTGCGGATAACAAAGCACGGTCTGAGGCGGTTACCCCTTGATAATGTCCACGAACAGATCAATGGCGTCGTCGATGCAACCGGCGCAAGAGCGCAGCGGACCAGCGTCCCCGCCCACGCCCTTGAGCTCGCGGCAGATGGTCGAGCCGTTCTTTTCCCTAAACGCATCGCAGTACGCGCGAGCGAGACGGTACGTGGCCCCCTTGCTGCCTGGAGCGTCGAAACCTGAGCTCTTTATCTGGCCGAGCGCCATGATGCCGCCCGAGATCGCCCCGCAGGTCTCCGACATGCCGCCCATGCCGGCACCGAACCCCTCGGAGAGGGCGAATGCCGCCTTCTCGTCGATGTCGAGCGCCGGTGCAAAGGCGCAGATCACGGATTGGGCGCAGTTGAAGCCGCGCGCGTGATAGTCCGCGGCGGCCCTCTTCAGCGCCTCACAATCCGTCAAAGTAACCGATTTATTGATTGCCATGGTTCTTCCTTCGCGTTTGCGGTGAACGGTATACCATTTTACCTATCTATGAAACGATGCGGCTGCTCGCCGTGTCGATGCGAGCGAAGGAGAGCCCATGGCCGAGCATATCGGAACGACCTGCGTGCAAGGCGGCTACCGTCCCGGGGACGCTGAGCCCCGCCAAGTGCCGATCTACCAATCCACCACGTGGAAGTACGACACCTCCGAGCATATGGGCCGCCTGTTCGATCTCGAGGAGTCGGGTTACTTCTACACCCGCCTGCAGAACCCAACGAACGACTACGTGGCCGCAAAGATCGCCGAACTCGAGGGCGGTACCGCCGCCATGTTGACGAGCTCCGGCCAGGCGGCGAACTTCTTCGCCGTCTTCAACATCGCCGCGCGGGAGACCACGTGGTGGCAAGCTCCGCCATCTACGGCGGCACCTACAACCTGCTCGCCCACACCATGCGCCGCATGGGCCTGGAGTGCACCTTCGTGGCGCCTGACGCGAGCGACGAAGAACTCGAGGCGGCGTTCCGACCCAACACCAAGTGCGTGTTCGGCGAGACCATCGCCAACCCTGCACTCGCGGTCCTCGATATCGAACGCTTCGCCGCTGCGGCTCACGCCCACGGCGTGCCGCTGATCGTGGACAACACGTTCCCCACGCCGATCAACTGCCGTCCCTTCGAGTGGGGCGCCGACATTGTGACCCACTCCACCACCAAGTACATGGATGGCCACGGCGCCGCAGTGGGCGGCGCCATCGTTGATTCGGGCAACTTCGACTGGATGGCCCATGCCGACAAGTTCCCGGGCCTCACCACCCCCGACGAGACCTACCACGGCGTGACCTACGTCGAGAAATTCGGCCAAGGCGGTGCCTTCATCACCAAGGCAACCGCCCAGCTCATGCGTGACCTCGGATGCATTCAGAGCCCGCAGAACGCCTTCCTGCTCAATCTTGGTCTCGAAAGTCTACATGTGCGCGTGCCGCAGCACTGCAAGAACGGCCAGGCCATGGCGGAATTCCTGTCGAACCATCCCGCCGTGCGCTTCGTGCGTTACCCGGGCCTTCCCGGCGACAAGTGCTACAACCTCGCCCAGAAGTATCTGCCGAACGGCTCCTGCGGCGTCGTGAGCTTCGGCTTCACCGGCGGCCGCGCCGCTGCCGAGCAGTTCATGAAGAGCCTCAAAATCGCCCAGATCGCCACGCATGTGGCCGACGCGCGCACCTGCTGCCTGCATCCGGCGAACGCCACGCACCGCCAGATGAACGACGCCGAGCTCGAGGCGTGCGGCATCGCGCCCGATATGGTGCGTCTGTCTTGCGGCATCGAGTCCACCGAAGACCTGATTGCCGACGTCGAGCAGGCGCTCGCGAGCCTGTAGGGAGGGGTATCCATGGTGGAACACAAAGGGAGCCAGCGGAGCAACCCCCGCAAGCAGGCGCGCGCCGCTGCCGCCGAGCGCCATACCGAGCAGGTGGCCGTGCGCTTCGGCAAGGAAATCGAGCGGAGTTCGGCCGGTGTGCGCCGCGTCGAGGCACCCGTCTCCGTCGAGGTCACCGGATGCGTGCCCGAGGTGCGCGTGGTCGACGCCGACTCCGTCGCCGCGATCCTCGAGAACGGCCGCGGCCGCGCGGAGTACTGCGATCTCGCCGTGCTCGACTTCGCCTCGTTCGTGAACCCGGGTGGTGGCTACATTCGCGGCGCTTGGGCACAGGAGGAGGCGCTCTGCTCTGAGTCTTTCCTCTACAACGTGCTCGAATCCCAGCGTGACTGGTATGGCGAGAATCGTCGTCGCAACATCAATTGCGAGCTGTATCGAAACCGCGGTCTCGTGGTTCCCAAGGTCCGTTTCGCGCGCGATAAGATCCACGCGTACGCCGATGTGCTCGTGATCGCCGCTCCCAATGCCCGCCGCGCGCGCGAGGAGTATGGCGTCAAGGAAGGCGTCCTCGAGCGCGCCATGCGCGAGCGCATCCGCTTTGCGCTTGATGTGGTGGATATGCTTGGGCATAAGAAGGTCGTGCTCGGTGCCTGGGGTTGCGGTGTGTTCGGTTGGGACGCCGATACGGTCGCCGAGCTGTTCCGCGAGGAACTTGCGCGGGGCACGCACGCCATCGAGCTCGCCATCTTCGCCGTTTCGCGCGATCGGTTCAACGAGAACCTCCAGCATTTCGAGCATGTCTTCGCTGCATTTCCCGAGAAGAACGCCGTGAGCTACGCCGAGGCCGCCGCTGAACGCGCCGCTGCGGCGGCAGAGGCGGAGGCTCAAGAGGAAGACGAAGGGGAGGACGACTGGCGCAAATACCTGTAGTTCGCTTCGGCGGCACAACCGTTTCCATCACGATGCCCTGGGAGGCAGTATGTCCTACTCCGAATTGACACGCGCCCGCTACTCTTGCCGCTCCTATGAGGACCGTGCGGTCGAGCCCGAAAAGCTTTCCGCGATTCTCGAGGCGGGGCGTATCGCGCCGTCCGCCTGCAACAAGCATCCCACGCGCGTGCTCGTCTGCGATACCCCGCGCTTGCGTGAGAAGGCTGGGATTGCGGCAAAGCACTTCGCCAAAGACGGTAGCGTCTTCGGCGCACCGCTCGTGCTCGTGGTGTGCGAAAAGGTCGACATCGCCTGGGTGCGCAAGTATGACCAGATGGATTCGGGCGATATCGACTCGAGCATCGTTGTTGACCAGATGATGATGCAGGCAGAGGATCTCGGTCTGTCCACCTGCTGGGTGTGTCACTTCGATCCGCGCGTCGCCATCGACGAGTTCGGCCTTCCTTCGGATCTGTATCCGGTGCACATGCTCACTATTGGGTATGCCGCAGACCAGATTGCCGACGCTGAGGCGCGTGAGGCGCGCACCATTCCCATGAGCGAGTTTCGTTTCCTTCCGCTGGAAGTGTAACCGCGCCGTGCATCTGCTCGTGCTGGACTCCTCCCGCATGCGGGGGAGGCTGTTGTGCTTGGATGGGTGGCGCGTTTTGCGCCCCGATCGGATGCGTTGCACAGGGCGGATCTCGCCGCTGGCGGATGGCTGGATATCCCTTGTGCCGCGTGGGGTACAAGAAGGTCGATGCGTGCACATCGCAGTCCACATCGATCGCACAGGAGCTCCCAACATGAAGACAACCACCTTGAACTATGCCAGCCGCGATGGGGAATCAACCATCTGCGCGCTCGTTTGGGAGCCAGACGAGGTCGCCTCGGGCGGAGAGGCTCCGCGCGGCCTCATCCAGCTCGTTCATGGCATGTCCGAGCACGTCGAGCGGTATGCGGGGTTCGCCTCGTTTCTGTGCGAGCAGGGTTTCGTCGTGTGCGCCAACGACCATATAGGACATGGCAAGACCGTTTCCAGCGCCGAAGATCTGGGCCACATGCCGCTTGAGGCGGGGGAGGATGTGCTCATAGCCGACGTCCAGACCTTGCGCGAGACCGTCCTCGATCGCTTGTCGGTCCAATGCGATATGCGTGTGAGTGGCATTCCCTACGTGATCTTCGGCCACTCCATGGGAAGCTTCGTCACACGCGTGTTCCTCACCCGCCATGCCTTTGGCGTTCGGGCCGCGGTGCTGTGCGGAACGGGACATCAGCGCGCGCTCTGTCGAGCGCCGGCAGGGCACTCACGCGGTCGCTTGCGAAAAAGCACGGGGAGCGATATGTGAGCTCCTTTGTCGATGGGCTGGGCGCGGGCGCGTATGGCAAGGCGATCAAGGGCGCCAAGACCGACGTCGACTGGCTGGCGACCGACCCCGAGGTCGTCGCGGAGTATCAGCGCGACCCCCTGTGCGGGCAACCGTTCACGGTCGGTGCCTATCACACGCTCACGAGCCTCGTGTCCGATGCGACCGATCCCCGTTTGGCGCGAAAACTACCGCATGCCCTGCCGTTGATGTTCATCTCGGGCGACGAAGATCCGGTTGGCGCGTGTGGGGCGGGCGTGCATCGCGCCGTGGAGATGTATCGCCGTGCGGGCATCGAGCGCGTGAGCGAGAAGCTGTATCCCGGCATGCGTCACGAGATACTGAATGAGCCCATCAAAGACGAGGTCCACCGCGATATCCTGACATGGCTGGAACGCCAGGGACTGTAGCCCTGCCTTCGTGGTATCCTGCTGTGAAATCTGCAGACCATAGGAGGGTATTCATGAGGGAGCTCGAGGAGCGCATTGTACGCGACGGCATCGTCAAGGCCGGCAATGTCCTTAAGGTCGACGCGTTTTTGAACCATCAATGCGACGTTGAGCTCTTCGACCACATGGGTGCCGAGTGGGCGCGCCTGTTCGAGGGTGCTGGCATCAACAAGATTCTCACCATCGAGGCAAGCGGCATCGGTATCGCATGCTGCGCATCGCGACACTTTGGCAATGTGCCGGTGGTGTTCGCCAAGAAGGCGCAGTCCATCAACTTGGACGGCGAGCAGTATTCCACCACCATTTACTCGTTCACCAAGCAAAAGGAGTATCCGGTCATCGTGGGTCGCCGCTTTTTGGAGAGCGGGGATCGCGTGCTTATCATCGACGACTTTTTGGCGAACGGCTGCGCGCTCGAGGGGCTCATCTCCATCTGCGAGAGCGCCGGAGCCGAGGTCGCGGGCATCGGCATCGCCATCGAGAAGGGCTATCAGGGTGGTGGTGACAAGCTGCGCGCCCGCGGGTATCGCGTGGAGAGCCTCGCCCGCATTGCCGGCATGGACGACGAGACGGGCGAGATCGTCTTTGCGTAAGGCTCCCCGCCATCGATCCGCGCTAGAGACGCGAGAGTGAACTTTCGAAGCGCGATTTGCTCATAATTACCTTATTGACGCCCCGAGAGTGAACTTTCGGGGCGTTTTGGCGCCTCGGCTGTTGCGATGGGTTCCGCATGGCCGATATCGAGCGGCTGCAACACGTTGAGTGCGCCGGGCACGACCTCGATGCGCATGCTCTTGGCGCGGATTTGCTCGCCGTCGAGCTGGATGGGGTAGTCGCCTGCGGAAATGTAAGGTCGACCTTTTTGATGCGTTCGATATGCACGTGTTTGCTTCCAACGTGGCGGCCGTTCTTGGCAGAAAGGAAGACTGGCAGCGCCACGGCGCGCGGCACGGGGCCGGAGGCGTAACATACATCGATCAATCCGTCGGAGATGCTGGCGCGCGGGCAGATGTTGAATCCCGATCCGTAGGTCGGCCCGTTTTGGATCGCGAATACGATGGTGCGCAAGTGCCGAGTCTCACCATCGTCAAATCGAACGCGAACGGGATAGTCGCGATAGCTCCGCCCGAACGCTTTGAGTCCGCTCGCCATATAAAGCGGTGCTCCCGTGAGCCCCGTGCGCTTTCGCATGGTGTGCGTGTCGATGGCAATGGCGGCATCGAGCCCAAATGAGGCAGTCTGGACGGCGTACTCCACAACCCTGCGGGGTGCCCCTGAGCCGCTCGTCTCGTAGGTGATGCGCATGATGTCGCAGACGGTGGGTTCGCTGGTGAGCAGGGCGGAGAAATCGGTGCCGGAGACATCGGTGATGTCGGTCAGCCCTAGGGTGCGCGCAAAGTCGTTCCCCGACCCGACCGGCACGACCCCGAGCATGGGCCGCTGCGCCGCCGGGATCTGCATAAGGCCGTTGGCTACCTCGTGCACCGCACCGTCGCCGCCGAGTGCGAGCACGGTGTCGAATTCTGACGCCGCGGCCGCAAGCTCCGTCGCATGTCGGGGCGTTCGGTTTGGGCGATGTCGAATGCCTCGCGGTGGCAGTACATCGTGAGGAAGCGCTTGAGGCGCTCTGCAGCCCTGCTGCCGCACCACTTTGCGCAACGGGGTTGACGATGATGAGCGCATGTCCAAGTGACTCGAGCCGGGCGTTCCTCATTCGTCGATCATCTCCTCGAGCTCCTGGCGATGGCGTTCG
>ENA-OQBG01000072-OQBG01000072.1-human-gut-metagenome-genome-assembly--contig:-NODE-72-length-29649-cov-5.837274_pt1 | contig 29649 bp, 30 predicted proteins | sample MGYA00242746_ERZ504551 | MGnify/ENA primary metagenome ERZ504551 (study PRJEB26092, sample SAMD00036289) | human gut metagenome | host: Homo sapiens | study: EMG produced TPA metagenomics assembly of... | reverse complement strand
GGCCGGGGCGATGGTGGCACTCGTTCTTTTGGGGCAACGAACCGCGCCGAGAAGATATCGCTCACCGACCGTATTGCCAACCGCGTTCGCGGCGAGTAGCCCTCGCCACTATCCCCAAATGGCACACACAAAACATTGTTGAAAGACAGCCCTGTGAAGGAGTCGAGATATGTCTAAGAAACTCAAGGTCGCGTTCATTGGTACCGGTATCATGGGCGCGCCCATTGCCGGCCACATTATGGATGCCGGCTATCCGCTCACCGTTTTCAACCGCACCAAGGCCAAGGCAGAAGGTCTCATTGCCAAGGGAGCCACATGGGCGGATTCCCCGGCCGAGGCGGCCAAGGATGCAGATGTCGTTTTCACCATGGTCGGCTTCCCCACCGATGTTGAGGAGATCTACCTCGCCGGCGACGGTCTGCTTGCGACCGCCAAGGACGGGGCGTACCTCATCGACCTCACCACGAGCGCGCCCGAACTCGCCCGCGATATCGCCGGGGCCGCCGAGGTCTGCGGCAAGCACGCCTTTGACTGCCCCGTGACGGGAGGGGAGGGCGGCGCGCTCGCCGGCACCCTCACGGCCATCGTCGGCGCAACCGAACGCGACATCGAGCCCGTTCGCGCGGTGCTTGAGACCTTCACCAGCAAGATTTTCTGCTTTGGCGGCGCGGGTAAGGGCCAGGCCGCAAAGCTCTCCAACCAGGTCGCACTTGCCAGCTCCATGGTGGGCATGGCCGACGCGCTGTCCTTCGCGCAGCAGAACGACCTCGACGTCGAACAGGTCCGCGAGATGATCTGCTCCGGTACCGGTAGCACCGGTGCCATGATGGCTCTTGCCCCCAAGGCGCTCGATGGTGACTACAAGCCCGGCTTCCTGGTGGAGCACTTCCTTAAGGATCTGGGCCTTGCCCTCTCGGTCGCCGAGGAGAAGGAGCTCGCGCTTCCCGGCGCCGACACCGCCTTCACCCTCTACGATATGCTCGACGCGATCGGTGGCGGGCGCATGGGCACCCAGGCGATCACCCTGCTGTACCAGGAGGAGGCGGATGCCGTTGCCGCTGGTCTGGACTGGTCGCTCTACACGGCAGCCCACGAGCACGACGAGGGCTGTGATTGCGGCTGCGATCACGATCACGAGGGGCACGGCCACGAGTGCTGCTGCGGCGGCGAGGGTCACGGCCATGGTGAGGGCCACGAGTGCCAGTGCGGCCACGGCCACCACGAGGAGTAGGTGAAGATGCCGGCAGATTGGGCATTCGCCATCGTCAACGTATTGGTGTTCGGCTTTGCCGTCTACATCGGCTTCTTGCTCGGAGACGGCTGGGGCAAGCGCATCGTCACTGCCAAGGCCTACTGGCTCTGCAATCTCGGGATGCTCGTGGGCGTGGTGCTCTTGGTGACCCTCGTCGCGGTACCGCTTATCCAGGTGTGCGCCATGGGTGTGCTCGCGGGGGCAATCGCTGGGCTCAAGATGGGTTTTGGCGAGTCCGTCGGTCCCTGGAAGTGGCTTGATAACTTTATGGATGTCAACCGCCGTCATCGCAAGGTTGCCGAGAAGGGTAACGGCGAGGCGTATCGTCGCCGTCGCAAGACTGGCGAGGCGGGCCCCGACCTCATCTCGGTCGACAAGAAGGGGCCTTCCACCCGTGAATAAGCGCTCTGCGCTTTTGATAGTGTCGCGTTAGTTGGATAAGAAAGATACGAGGTATGCACATGGCAGAAGATTCCGTCGTCGAACTGACCCCCGAGGAGGCCGCGCGCCTTGCAAGCGTCGAGGGGAGCGCCGACGCCCTCTCCGCCCTCATTGAGGACCTGTCGAGCTCGAGCCGTCGTACGCGACAGCTTGCCGCCCGTGTGGTCAACCTGCTCGCCCAGCGCGACCCCGCACTCCTTGTGCCCTGCATTGAGCAGCTCATCGACGCGCTGTACCGCCCGGAGGCTCAGACCCGTTGGGAGATTCTCGACGCATTGACCCTGCTCGCCCCCGAGCACGCAAAGGAGTGCGGAGCCGCCTACGAGGGCGCCGAGTCGGCCCTGTTCGACGAGATCTCCGCTCCTCTACGCTTGTCCGCTTTCCGCTTCCTGACGGTGTGGGGCGCTACGGAGCGCCGTCGTTCCGAGAAGGTCTGGCCCATCATTGACGAGGCGATCCAGTGCTACCACGGTGACCTTGAGTACCGCGACATGCTCGCCCTGTTGTTCGCCTTTGCACACGGGCAAATCGCCGGTACCGTCGCCGCCGAGCTCGCCGGTCGCCTGCAGTTCGATGCCGAGAACGGCAAGGGGAGCTATCTGCGCGTGCGCTCGCGCGAGATATACGACGCGCTGGTTAAGCGCTTCAAGCTCGACAACCCGCAGAAAAAGGTTCGTGCCAAGAAGAGCGAAGCCGACGATGAGGACGAGGAGTAGACCATGGCCCACGATGTTGTGTTGATTCCCGGTGACGGTATCGGCCCCGAGATCACGAGCGCCATGCGCCGCGTGGTCGAGGCGACTGGCGTTCAGATCAATTGGAATGTGCAGACGCCGGCGCCGGTGTGATGGATGAGTTTGGCACCCCGCTGCCCGAGCACGTCCTCGAGGCGGTGCGCGCCACCAAGGTCGCCATCAAGGGGCCCATCACCACTCCCGTGGGCACGGTTTCCGCAGCGTCAACGTCGCCCTGCGCAAGGAGTTCGACCTGTACGCTTGTGTGCGCCCCTGCCTGTCGCAGCCCGGCGACGGCTCGCGCTACCGCGACGTCGACCTTGTTATCGTACGTGAGAACACCGAGGACCTTTATGCGGGCATCGAGTTTGACGAGGGTGCTCTCGAGGTGCAGAAGCTGAGCGAGCTCGTAGAGGCCTCCGGTCAGAAGACGTTCGCTCCCGATTCCGCCATCTCCATCAAGCCGATCTCCATCGCGCGCTGCAAGCGCATCGTGGAATACGCCTTCGAATACGCCCGTCGCTGTGGCCGCAAGAAGGTCACGTGCGTGCACAAGGCCAACATCATGAAGGCGACCGACGGCCTGTACCTGCGCATCGCGCGCGAGGTGGCCGAGCGCTACCCCGATATCGAGTTCAACGACAAGATCGTCGACGCGACGTGCATGGGCCTCGTCCAGGAGCCGCACGATTTCGACGTGCTCGTGTGCCTCAACCTCTACGGTGACATCGTGAGCGACCTGTGCGCCGGCTGGTGGGTGGCCTCGGCATGGCCCCGGGTGCCAATATCGGCACCGAGGCTGCCATCTTTGAGCCCACGCATGGCAGCGCACCCGATATCGCCGGCAAGGATATCGCCAACCCCACGGCTGAGATTCTCTCCGCCGCGATGATGCTCGATCATCTGGGAGAGGGCGAGGCCGCCGAGAAGATCCGCGCCGCCGTTCGCGCCACGCTTGCCGAGGGCACGCAGGTTACGGGTGACGTGCAGCGCGCGCTCACCGGCAGCACCGAGGGAGCCGTGGGGACGCAGGCGTACGCCGACGCCGTCATTTCGCATATTTCGTAATACATCGCATCGATAGAAGGGAGCGGACCGCATGGGTCTGGTTATGAAGAAGGACGATTCCGAAGATAACGAGTACATCGACGGCATCGAGGTCATTGGTCAGGGCGAGGGGCCGAAGCCGGAGGCGGATGGTCCGTTCGTGGAGCTGCACAACGGTCCGACTGCAGAGGACATCTCGGGCAAGACCGCGGCGGCGGAGGCCGAGCGCGAGCTCGAAGCCGACCCGAGCTGCTCGATGCCGCCGATGAGGATGCGGACGTTGAGCTCGATGCGGATTCCGACGGCGTCTCCACGACGAATGGATCTGCGGGCGGTCCGGGTAAGCATCATAAGCTCTATATCGCCCTAGCCGTTATTGCCGTGGTCGCCGCCGCCATCGTGGGCTATGTGATTGGCTCGGGTGGATTCGGGCAGAAGGGGACGGGTTCCGCCACGCTCACCGAAGACCAGCTCGACACCACCGTCGCCGCCTGGACCATCGACGGCAGCACCCACAAGGTCTCTGCCCGCGAGGCCATCGAGAGCCAGTACAGCCTCGATAGCGTCAAGGGCGATGACGACGCCTACCCTGCGCCTTCTGCCGAGGTCATCCTCTCCTATGCCCGCAACCAGGTGCTCCTTGCGGCAGCTGAGAAGCAGGGCCTGACCATCGACGACTCTGAGCTCGCCGCGGCTGCCGAGCAGTCCCTGGGCACCTCCGATTTCGAGACGATTGCGAGCCAGTATCAGGTCACGGAGGAGCAGGCCCAGGACATTGTTCGCCAGCAGGCGACCATTCAAAAGCTCTACGGCACCATCGTGAAGAATGCTCCCACCGCTCCAACTGCTCCCGAGGAGCCGGCGGACGGCGATAGCACGACGGCGACCGCTGACTACGCCGCCTATATCCTCGACCTCGCGGGAGATGAATGGGATGAGGAGGCTGGCACCTGGGCCGACTCCGACGGTACGTACGCCACGGCGTTCAGCGGGGACGACTTTGACGGTCAGACTGCCACCTATGAGCAGGCGCAGAAGGCCTACGCCGCCGCGTATCAGGATTACGCGACTGAGGCTCTAGCGCCAACCAGGATTGGACCGTGTACGTAAATGGCCTGTTTGCCAAGGCGAATATCACGCTCTATGGTCTGTTCGCTTAGATGTAGAGCCTTTATATGACCGCCCGGATGCCCGCGCGCCGCTCACGGGTTTGCCCGAGGCGGTCGCCGGGCATCTTGCTATGCTGGGCATATGGTTCCCAAGGTAAGCGCGCGGTTGCAAGATCGCGGTTCCGGCCATGCATTCATGGTCTCCGCGTCTTCATCGGGCAAGAAGAAAGGACGACGCATGAGCGAGACGTTTGAGAAGATGGCGGCACATTGCAAGCCCACTATGGAGCATCCCGTGGCGATTGTGCTGGGCAGCGGCCTTGGCTCTTTGGGCGAGCGGGTGCGCGTTGTGCGTCATATCCCGTACAGCGACATCGACGGATTTCCCGCCGAGGCGATTCCCGTTGAGGGCCATCGTTTCACGGTGCTCGTGGGTGAGCTCGATGGCGTTCCGGTGGTCGTGTATCCCGGTCGTGTCCATATGTATCAAGGGTACGATGCCCTTCAGGTGACGTCCCTGGTTCGTCATGCCCATAAACTGGGATGCCGCAGCATTGTCTTGAGCTGTGCTTCGGGCGCGGTTGGCGACATCGCGCCGGGAACGGTCGGCATTATCAGCGACCAGCTGAACCTCACGGGGCGCAATCCACTTGCAACGCCCGCTGGCGTGGCGGCAGCCGGACTCGATAGCCCCTTCGTTTCCATGGCGGGCGCGTATTCTTCGTATCTCTCCGGCTTGGCGCGCGAGGCGGCGGCGGAGCTGGGAATGGAGCTCGCGGAAGGTACGTATGCCGGCTTGCTGGGTCCCAACTATGAGACGCCGGCAGAGATCCGTATGCTGGGTGCGCTCGGTGCCGATTACGTGGGTATGTCCACGGTGTGCGAGACGATTATGGCACGTGCGCTGGGCATGGAGGTGCTCGGCATCACGCTCGTGACCAATAAAGCGGGTTGTCCGGGTGGTGGGCATGCCGAAGTGCTCGAGGCGGCGGATGCCGCCGCTGATGCCATGCAGGCACTCGCCCTCGGTGTGCTCGCACGCATGTAGCGTTTCCCCGGGTCGCGGTGCGGTTTGCCTCCAGTGTGTGTCCTAGGCTTTGGGCCTGCTTGCCACTGATGCGGGTCGCTGGTCTCGACACTTCCTGCGCCGTATTCGCGACTTGCAATGCAATGGCAGATTTTTCTAGGAAGCGGCACTAGGGGCTTGCGTCGCCGACGGTTTCCACGTACTATAAACAACCGTCGGTATGGTCATGCCGTATCGCGCATGGAACCGCCAGCGTAGCTCAGTTGGCAGAGCACCGCTCTCGTAAAGCGGGGGTCACCGGTTCGAGCCCGGTCGCTGGCTCCATCGAAATCAGCAGGTCAGATGCTTCGTGCATCTGACCTGTTTTTGTATGCGTACAAGTCATCGGTGCTGGGCGAAATGCTAAAGCGCGTTTTCGGATTGATTCTGTGGTTGATGATGAAAAAATCCCTTGAAGTAAATTGCTATATCTGCTGCAACAATAAGTGTGCGGTGAGATGGCTGTAAAACCACAGGTGGCGGAAGAGCGTAGAAGACGGAAAGATGCATCAAAAGTTATGACATTTTACTTCAAGGGATTCATTCAGCATCAGGTCTCACGAACACCATCGAGCCTGCCTCTCGTAACTATGTCTTGTGCTTTTGCGGCGCAGGTTCAACAATCTTGCCTAGATGGCAACGCCTTTTGAGGGGAGCATGTGATGGGGTTTGGGCACGTCGATTACATCGTTACGTCCAAGCGGGTCTTTACGAGCGCGGTGGGTGATGACGCGGCTCGCCCCCTGGCGTTTGCCGTTGTGGGCGATCGCATCGAGTTCATGGGAACGCCCGCAGATGTCATCGCCGCCTGCGCGCCGGGCACGCCGGTGCTCGACTTCGGCGATGCCTTCATCTGCCCCGGATTCCACGATGCCCACCTGCACTTCTTCCACACGGCACTTGGAGCATCCCCGTACTTGCTCATGCACATGGGCGAAAGCGAGGCTGAACTCGTGGCGCGCACCGTCGAGTTCGCCGCTGGGCTGCCCAATCACGCCTGGGTGGTCACGCAGGGCTGGCGCGATTACCGTTGGGATCCGCCCGTACCGCCCACCAAGCGCTCGCTCGATGAGGCATTTCCCACCCGCCCGTGCGTTATGTACTCGGGTGATGGCCATACGCTGTGGATGAACACCTGCGCCCTCGAGGCCCTCGGCGTGACCCGCGATTCCGTGCCCCCGCAAGGCGGCAGCTACGACCGCGACGAGAACGGCGAACTCACGGGCATCATCCGCGAGGCTGCTGCCATGGAGCTGCTCCCGCGGTGCCTTGAGTGGCTCACCGAGGACGACATCGCCCGCGCCTACGAGGACCAGATGACTCGCATGGCGGAGCAGGGAATCACATCGATCTGCGATATGGCCCTCATGCCGCACCCCGGCTGCGATTTCATTCGCGACGACGTATACGAGAAACTCTCGCGCGAGGGCAAACTCACCTTGCGCGTGCATATGTACCCCACGCTGCTCGACGACCAGTCGCGCCTGGAGGATCTGCAGGACCGTTACGCGGGTGATGAGTTCCCGTTGCTGCGTGCCCCGGGTTTCAAACAGTTCTTCGACGGCGTGAGCAGCCAACATACCGCGTGGCTGACCGAGCCCTACACGAACGCGCGCTTCGACGGCGACTGTGGGCGTCCCACGGTGCCCACGGACCATATGCGCGAGCTGGTGCTGGCGGCTGCCGAGCGCGGTCATTCCGTGCGCATTCACACCATCGGTGACCGCGCCATTCACGAGGCCCTCGACATCTTTGAGGAGGCGCTGGCTTGGTACGGTGCTTCTATGCAGGGCCGCAACACCCTTGAGCACCTAGAGAACCTCCTGCCCGAGGACATCGACCGCCTGGCAGATCTTGGCGTGCTGGCAAGCTCGCAACCTGGGCACATCACCCTCGACCCGGGTGGTCCCGAGCGCGACCTCGGCCCCGAACGCAGCCGCATCATGTGGCCATTCGCGACGTACACAGCGCGTGGCGTTGAGCAAGCTTTTGGCACTGATTCACCCATCACGGCCGTGACCAGCATGGATGTGCTCTATTGTGCCGTTACGCGTCAGGATCCGTTTACCCATGAACCTTCGGGCGGCTGGCTGCCGAGCGAGCGCATCAGTGCCGCAGACGCGCTGCGCATCTACACTGCAGGCAGCGCCGCGGCGGTGGGCCGCGAGCACGAGCTCGGTCAAATTGCGCCCGGCTACCTGGCTGACTTCGTAGTGCTGGACCGCGACATCACCGTGTGCGACCCGGAGGAGATCCAATCTGCGCAGGTGCTTGTCACCTACGTGGGTGGTCAACGGGTCTACGAGCGGTAGCGGTTGCCGAGGTGTTCTGCATGGATTGTCCATGCTCGTGAACGGTTAGCTAGCGGTGGGCAACTGGGGTTCATCGGCAAGATGCACGCCTTTGCGGACATCCACGTCCCGTTTCCGGACATTTGCGGACAATGTCCGGAAATGGGGTCAAAATGTCCTAAAACGCCTTCAGACGTCCGGAAAGCAATCGATGCTCGATCGCGTCTTTGCGATACCCAATGAGCGCTCAGGAAATCTAAGTGCCGGTTTATAAGATTTTTTGAAGTCGTGTTGTATAACTTCTGGAAGCTGGGTACTATTCATCGCGTACATAAACCGCATGGGCCTTGGCGTGGAGCCGGGGTGCCAGCAAAGGAGGAGACGAACATGTCTTTGAAGCCGCTTGCAGATCGCGTTCTGATCAAGCCCGACGCTGCTGAGCAGAAGACCGCTTCTGGTCTGTACATCGCCAGCAACGCCCAGGAGAAGCCGCAGCGCGGCACCGTCGTCGCCGTGGGCGCCGGCAAGCTCAACGACAAGGGCGAGCGCCTGCCGCTCGACGTTCACGAGGGCGATGTTGTCATCTACGGCAAGTTCGGTGGCAACGAGATCAAGGTCGACGGTGAGGACTACCTCCTCATGCGCGCCGACGACATCTACGCCGTCGTCGAGTAGCATCTCCGGACCTCAATTTAGTGCCTGTCCCTAAATTGAGGCGTGGTACTCGTTCTCGCCGCTGCGGCGCGCGACTCAGCCGCAGGCGGCATCCAACTTCACTCATTTGGAGGATTGAACAATGGCAAAGAACATTACGTTCGACTCTGACGCTCGCGCCAAGCTCGCCAAGGGCGTCAACACCCTGGCAGACGCCGTGACCGTTACCATGGGCCCCAAGGGCCGCTATGTGGCACTGCAGCGCTCCTTCGGCGCTCCCACCATCACCAACGACGGCGTCTCCGTCGCCAAGGAGATCGAGCTCGAGGATAACATCGAGAACATGGGCGCTCAGCTGGTGAAGGAGGTTGCCACCAAGACCAACGACACCGTGGGTGACGGCACCACCACCGCCACGCTGCTGGCCCAGGCCATCGTCAACGACGGCCTCAAGAACGTCGCAGCCGGCGCCAACCCGCTCGCCATCCGTCGTGGTATCGACAAGGCTGTCAACGCCGCCGTCGCCGAGATGAAGGCCCTCGCCAAGCCGGTCGAGACCAAGGAGCAGATCGCGTCCGTCGGCACCATCTCCGCCGGCGACCCCGAGGTCGGCGCCAAGATTGCCGACGCCATGGATGTCGTGGGCAAGGACGGCGTCATCACCGTCGAGGACTCCCAGACCTTCGATATCACCATCGACACCGTCGAGGGCATGCAGTTCGATAAGGGCTACGTCTCCGCGTACTTCGTCACGGACAACGACCGCATGGAGGCCGTGATGAAGGATCCCTACATCCTCATCACCGACCAGAAGATCTCCAACGTGCAGGACATCATGCCCGTGCTCGAGGCCGTCTCCCGCGCCGGCAAGGGTCTGCTCATCATTGCCGAGGACATCGACGGCGAGGCTCTGCCCACGCTCGTCCTGAACAAGATCCGCGGCGCTCTCACGTCTGCGCCGTGAAGGCTCCTGGTTACGGTGACCGTCGCAAGCGCATGCTCGAGGACATCGCCGTCCTTACCGGTGGCCAGGCTGCCCTCGACGAGCTCGGCATCAAGGTCGCCGACATCACCGCCGACATGCTCGGTACCGCCAAGAGCGTGACCATCACCAAGGACAACACCACCATCGTCGACGGTGCCGGCTCCAAGGACGCCATCGCCGATCGCGTTGCCGCCATCAAGGGCGAGATGGAGCACACCGACTCCGAGTTCGACCGTGAGAAGCTCCAGGAGCGCCTTGCCAAGCTCTCCGGCGGCGTTGCCGTCATCAAGGTCGGTGCCGCTACCGAGACCGAGCTCAAGGAGATCAAGCACCGCGTCGAGGACGCCCTGCAGGCTACCCGCGCGGCCGTTGAGGAGGGCATCGTCGCTGGCGGCGGTGTCGCCTTTATGGACGCCCTGCCCGCGCTTGAGGGTCTCGAGGTCTCCGACCCCGAGGAGCAGATCGGTATCGACATCATCAAGAAGGCGCTGACCGCTCCCGTGGCCACCATTGCCAAGAACGCCGGTTACGAGGGCGCCGTCATCGTGGACAAGGTTTCCGAGCTCCCCGCGGGCGAGGCCTGAACTCCGCCAACGGCGAGTGGGGCAACATGATCGACATGGGCGTGCTCGACCCGGTCAAGGTCACCCGCACCACCCTGCAGAACGCCGCCTCCGTGGCGAGCCTCATCCTCATCACCGAGGCCACCGTCACCGACGTGCCGAAGAACACCCAGCTCGAGGATGCCATCGCGGCTGCTACCGCGGGTGCCAGGGCGGTGGCATGTACTAAGCCGTAAGGCCTAAAACTCCCACCGGAATCCCCCGGCGGTCCCACGCGCTCAGCTTCGCGGCAATGCCGCTCAGAAGTCGCGCTTTGGGATCCGCCGGGGGATTCCTGCGTTTACGGCCTTGTATGGGCTGTGGTGGGGGAGGGTGTTTGTGCCCCCAGCGTTTCACCCCACATCTTGCGCGTCGTTACTTGAGAACGGGGCGGCTTCGTCATGTTCGTCGGCATTTTAAACGGGATCGTCTTGTCCAGTATACTCGACAGAATGGTAGGCGAACGATTCACGAGGTGCCCTCCTCTTGACATGGAGAGGGGGTTCTATGTGTTTGAAGATGTTCGATTGGTTTGAACAATCTAATGTCGCGCATCTATCTCTTGTTGCGCATTCCCCATGTGCTGCCTTGATTTAAAACACCATTAATTCCAACACAATAAACTCCCTCCATTTCAACCTACCGTTGCGATGGAATTACCGACCGTTAATCGAAATGCGGACATAATGTTCGAAAATGTTCGTTACATTGGGCCGGATATGCTGGGCTGCGCATGCAGCAAGGTTGATGGGAGACAGATGGGAAGAAGGCAGAGCTTCGAGATGGCGGGGCGTCCGTTATTTCGCAACGTCTTGAGGCGCCCGCGTCATGTGATCGCCTACGCGCTCGCGGGCGCGGCTGTCACGGCGACGTGCGTGTTTGCGGCTCCTCCGGCGATCGCCGACCAAACGGTGACGCCTCAGACCGCCCAAGGTTACTGGTCGTTTGAAAAGAAGAGCGAGGACGGCACCTACGTCAACGAGGGCACCAAGAAGGACCTCAAGCTGACGGTAAGCGGCGAGGGCGCAAAGGTCGAGGCGAGCGATATGACCGCGCTCGGCAATTCGCTCAACTTGGCCGATAAGAGCAAGGATTTTGGCGTCAAGGTTGCCCAGGCGGTCGACTCGCAAAAGGTGTACAGCATCTCCATGTGGCTGAAGTCGGAGGACAGCGCGCCTGGCGCCAAGACCGCCATTCTCCAGTTTGCAGGCGAGGGGCGCACGCTTCTGTACCAGCGTGCCGATGGTGAGTTCGTTTCCTTTGTTGGCAAGGTAGACAGCAGCTTGGGTTCGGATCCCAAGCGCGGAAGTTGGGAGCATCTCGTTCTCACCAAGACGGGCGATCCCAAGAATGTCACGCTCTATGTGAACGGCGAGAAGAACGGTTCCGGTACGTGGACCGAGACGTTGCCCGCTGGCATGATGGACCTTCTCATCGGCGAGCACAAGAACCCCAATGATATGTCCCGCTTCCAAGGGAAAATCGACGAGCTGTGCGTCTTCGATAGCGCCCTGACCGAGCAGCAGGTCAAACAGCTCTATGCCTCGTACGGCGACATCACCATCGCCGACGAGCTCGCGCGCGATGTCGAAGCTGCGCAAAAGCTTTACGACGACGCCTCTACCAAGGACGCTGCCGAGTACCAGTCTCTCAAGGTCGCTATCGACAAGGCGAATGCTGCCATAGAGGGCAAGGACGTCGAGGCCATGAAGGCTGCCAAGGCCGAGCTGGCCGCTTCGGTCGCCGCCGTGCGCGCGCTGGGCGCGACGATCACCGTTGACCCGTCCGTCGTGGGCCGCGCCATCGACGATTCGCTCTTTGGCATCAACCATCGGTATTCCAACTACGGCTATGGCACCGTGAACGCGGACGGCACCGTTAAGGACGACTTCGCCGCGCTCTACAAGCAGGCGGGCTTTGGCTCCCTGCGCTACCCGGGCGGCACGATCTCCAATAACTACGTGTGGACCGAGTCCATTGGCGACCTCGATCCCATCACCAAAGAGATTGAGCGCACCCCGCAGATCCACGGCTTCTATAACAACCAGGGCCAGGCGGGCTTTATACCTGCGTTCGGCCTGCTCGAGGTCGCAGAGTTCGCGGAGCAGATGAACTCCGAGATCATCATGGTCTACGGCATCGGCCGCGGTGACGCGCTCGACGCCGCCGACATGGTCGAGTTCCTGACGCCGAGCAGGGTACCAACCCCAATGGTGGTGTTGCTTGGGCCGATAAGCGCGCTGAGCTCGGCCATCCCGAACCCTTCGGCATCCGTTATTTCGAGATCGGCAATGAGAACAACCAGGGCGGCGATGACGGCACTGCCTCGCAGCAGTATTGGATGCCCAACGTCAACGGTGGTGCCCTTGAGGGCTATGTGGACGGTGGCACCGCGACCTTCAACAAGCAGTACGCCGTCATTCGTGGCGATTGGAACGTCGCCAAGTCTTACTCCACGGGTGAGAAGAACCAGGAATTCGCCTGCCGCTACGCGCTTATCCCGCGCACCGATGAGAGCGGCAAGGCTCGTGACGCGGTCGTGAAGGACTCCGTCAAGGTTTACGTGGACGATGAGCTTTGGAGCCCCGTCGACAACATCAAGTCCGCCAAGCCAGGCGACAAGGTTTACCAGCTCGACATGACCACCGGCTTCTTCACCTTCGGCGATGGCGAGCATGGCGCGATTCCCGGGAAGGGCAAGCAGATCAAGGTCGACTATCAGGTTGCCCGCGATGGCTTCATCGATATCTCCCAAGCCATGCGCAGCACCATGGATCAGATCAACAAAGATGCCGGAACCCAGGACGAGATCGAGATCTACACCTCGTGGGAGGCCGACAATTTCGTCGACAAGATGCACGAGAAGAACGCCGACGCCTCTACGACGGCATGGCCGTGCATCCCTACACCAACAAGGTGGGAAATCCCGCCAACAACGACAACACTCCCACGGTTGAGAACAAGACGCAGTGGTACCTCGACGTCATGCGCTTGGGTGACGGTGTTGCCAACAACGTGCAGAAGCATGTCGACTACATGCGCCGTGTGACGGGCGACAACACCAAGGTGCCGGTCATTTCGGAGTACGGCATCTTCCGCTCGACCAATACCATGGTCCGTTCGCAGACGCATGCACTCTACATCGCCCGTGCCATCATGGAGTATGCCGAGCAGGGGAGCCCCTACATTCAAAAGCACTGCCTGGTGGACTACTATTCCAGCGGCGCCGACTCGCTTGGCCCCACCCAGCAAGCCGTTATCCAGGCCGTTGCCCAGGGCAACCTGGACAACCAGAAGGACGGAACCGGCGAGTTCAAGTTCTTCTCCACGCCGAGCGCGCACATCTTCCAGATGCTGAATGGCAGCTTTGGCTCCAAGATGGTGGGCACGTCGCTTTCGAACGAAGGAACGCTCTCCAACGGTGTATCCCAGCATTCCGTCATGGCCTCGACCGACGAGAACGGCACCGTGTACATCGCCATCGTCAACCTGGGCCTGAATGACGTCGAGACCGCCGGCGCCGATGCCACGCTGTCGCAGAAGGTCACGCTCGCCGTGAACGGCTTGGATCTCACAGGTAAGACGCTCGAGATCAAGACGCTTTCCGGTGATACCTTCTACCAGGAGAACGACCTCGACAATCCCGATAACGTGGCGATTGAGGAGCGCACCGAGGAGGCAACGGGTGCCACGCATGAGCTTGAGCTCGCCCCGCACTCCTTTACGATCGTGGCCATTGGTGATGGCTCCGAGGAGCCGCCGGTGGATCCCGATCCGGAGCCCGAGCCCGAACCGACGGTCTACACGATCAAGCTTATGCTTGATGGTGAGCTTCACAAGACCATTGACGTGGTGGATGGCGAGCTCTCCGAGGAACTTCCCGTGCTCACTCGCGAGGCTGGGTCTTTGAGGGCTGGTTCTATGAGGACGGCACCGCGTTCGATTCCAGCAGGCCGATTGAGGGCGATCTGGTGCTGAGTGCCAAGTGGACCAAGGCATCGACGCCGGACGAACCGTCCGAGAAACCGACCGACCCCAAACCCACGCCAAAGCCCGAGCAGAAGCCCCAGGGAGGCCTGCCCCAAACGGGCGATGCCTCGACGCTGATGGTTGCAGGTGGCGTGGCTGTCGGTGTCGCAACGACAATAGCCGGCGCACGTGCTCGCAAGCGTCGCGTTTAGTCAAAAGGATCCGTCCATTGAGGGCGGATCCTTTTTGCATCGCGGTCCACGTGACCGGCAAGGTTCTTGGCACCGATTGGTACGAGTGCGAGCTCGACGGCAAGACGGTCTACATGAGCGACGACTGGCTTGACCCTGAGCTGCCGCAGGTCAAGAACCGCGCGCGGGTTTCTGTGTCGAAGGCGCAATGGTGCATGATCGTTTTACCGCCCATGCATGCGTGGCGACTATGAAAGACAAAACAGCCACTATTGTCTTGCATGGTCGACACATATCGGGCGCCCCTCGTCATGTTCAATCCTGTACGCAGGTATACAATAGCTCGAGGTGTTTATCGAGCGATTGGATGCGAAATGGTGCGCACGAAGAGCCCCGGCCTTGTTCCACCCCCCCCCTCCATCATTTGGCCTGTACTGCTTGTATTGAGCGCCGCATTTCTGCTTACGGGAGCCTTTACTAACGAATTGTGGTTTGACGAGAGCTTCTCAGTCGCTATGGCGACCCACTCGTTTGCGGAGATTTGGGACATTGGTGCTTTGGACGTTCACCCTGTGCTGTACTACTGGATGCTCCATCTGGTGAACGTAATTTTGGAACGAATTTAATCGTCTATCGCGTGGTCACGTTGCTTCCAACGTTCTTGTTCGCCGTGCTGGGCGCAACGGTCGTTCGACGGGATTACGGCGATATTGCCGGTCTGCTGTTTGCCGTGATGTCCGTTATGTTGCCGCACGCCTCGTCAATGTCCGTGCAGCTTCGCATGTATTCTTGGGCTGCTTTTTCGATCGGGGCGTGTTTCCTGTGCGCGCTGCATATCAAAAAGCTTTCCGATGCAGGCGCCCGACGCCCGACGCGCCTTTGGGTTCTTTTTGCCCTAGCGAGCCTCGCCTCGGCATATTTGCATTATTTTGGTGCCATTGCCGCATTCATTATTAACTTGCTGCTCATGATTCATCTGCTGCGCGGCGTTGCGGCAAAGTCGGAAAATGCTCAATCCAACATGGGCGCATTTGTGGTATCGACCGTATGCCAGCTTGCCTTGTACGCCCCGTGGTTACTTAAACTGTTGGACCAGCTCTCCGTGGTATCAACGTCTTATTGGATTAAGCTCACGCCCGCCCGCCTTGCTCAAATGATGGTATATCCGCTCGTTTCGACCCAGATGCTCGATGAGGCTCGTGGTCTGAGCGGTGGCATGTTCCAAATGGTTGCGCTGGTGTTCCTTGCGCTTGCTGCTGCGCTTCTGCTTCTACTTGCCTCTCTGTTTATCAGGTTTTGCATGATTTCATTGAGGCCGATGGCACGCGGGTCCCATTGTCGCGTGCAGCGCTCGGATGATTGGGCCGTCGACGTTTGGTGGGGCGTTGCAGTGTATGCAGGTACGGTGGCGTTCGCCTTGGCTGCTTCGGTGCTTCTGGCATCCCCTATAGCTGTTGCTCGCTACTTTTACGTTGCGTTGCCGCCTTTGCTGCTGGCCATCTCTATCGTTGCGGCAAAGCTTTTGGGTGTGCGTGCAATCGCCTGCGGCTGTGCGGCGCTCATCGCTGTGGGGCTATATGGCCAGGCGGTTTTTGTGGTCGCCGGGTATTCCCAGCTCAACAATGAGCCGATTGACTATCTCGAGGCGGTGGCGCACACCTACGATAACGATGGTGAGCCCACCGTTATTTCAAGTAATATTATGTGTGCAGGAACGTATGCGGTGATGTGCGACGATGTGCCGCAGACGTTCATTGCCCCCGATACGGGTATCGGCCGCGCGTACCGCGTGTACGCGCCCGTTATGTCGTTTGCGGCACATGTCGAGGAGGTCCTGAGTGCCTCCGGGCGATTTATTGTGGTGCTTGATGAAGACAATGCGGAGGAAAACGACGTATACGAGGTCACGTCGCTTGCAGATGACCTCGTGGCGACCGGTGCATTTGAGGTGGTTGAGGGAAGGACGTTCTATCGTCCGTACGAGCGGAACAACTATACGGTTACCGTGCTTGAGCGCATGCAATGACACGTGGCTTTGGCCACGGTTGCAGCCATGCTCGCCCCCGTTTTCCGTAGGGAATGCGGAGGCGTTGCACGTGGGAAGGGGTGCGGTTGACTCGCGGACGGGTCGACGGGCCAACGCGGCAGCTTATCGCGTGCGAATGGTGGTGGAGTACTGGGAGAAAGTCTCGGGCCGTTGACGCGTCTCGGTGTATTCGACCATGATGCCCTCAAGGTCAAATGTGTGGCTGCGCATAACCGAGACGGCGTTGAACCCATCAAGATCGATGCAGCGCTCGTCCTGCTCGGTTACGCCTTCAACGGTGATGATGCGGCGGCTTGTGGCGATTTTGATTCTGCGCTCCCCCTCTAAAAAACGATAGATGCCGCCCTCTACGATCGGGGGCGTGAGCCCCTCAACCACCGACGAGAGGTAGTAGCTTTCGTCGGTCGAGAGAGCCTTGCCGTCGGCGATGCGGACGCGCAGCACGTGCGTGAGCTCGCTTCCTGCAGGAAAGCCCGTCAGACGGGCGAGGTCTTCGTCTGCCGTGAGGTCCTCAAGTACCAGGCATCGCGTGGTCGGCGTGAAATTGAGGCGCGCTGCCATCTCGTTGAAGGTTTCAAGCCCGTCGTAGCCGCGGCTTACGTCGAGCGTGGGGTCGCGGATAACGCGCACGCCCTTACCCTGCTGCGACTGCACATAGCCGTCGGACGCGAGCTCGGCGAGCGCCCGCCGTACCGAGCTGCGCGAGCAGCTGTACCTGCCCGTAAGCTCGTTTTCGGAGGGCAAAAACGCGCCATACGCAATATCTCCGCATTCGATGCGGCCTTTGAGATCTTGATAGATGTCTTGGTAGACCGATTTAGGCATGATGACCCCACGTCCGTGCGAGCTTACCTTGTTTGAGCTTGTACGAACATGATACTGCAACAGGGCGCGCTGGTGTACGATCGCGCATGCCGTCGACCATCAGCATGGAAACACGTTCACCGGTAAAAACCGACCGTTCAGGGAAGGTCCCTTCTCAATAATTGACTTGTACGAACAAGTAAGCAATTATGATGCCACACAACTTGTACGAACAAGCAATCCCGTAAAGGCGCCAAGGGATGTTCGCGCAGGTGGCACGTAGCGCCCCGCAAAGGACGGGACGCACGAGAGGGGAAAGGAACTTCCTGCCATGATGCAGAAGATTCAGAAGTTCGGAGGTGCGATGTTCACCCCGGTCATGCTGTTCGCGTTCGCGGGCGTCGTGATCGGATTTGGCACGCTCTTCACGACCGAGGTCATCTTTGGGCCTCTCGCCGCACCCGACACCATGTGGTACGGCGTCTGGAATGTCATCCTTCAGGGTGGTTGGACCGTCTTCAACCAGCTGCCGTTGCTATTCGCCGTGTCGCTTCCCATTGGCCTCGCCAATAAGCAGAACGCTCGTTGCTGCATGGAAGCTCTTGTGGGCTACCTCACGTTCCAGTACTTCGTGAGCACGCTGCTCTCGCAGTGGGGCGGCTTCTTCGGTGTCGACTTCGCCGCCGAGGTGGGCGGAACGTCCGGACTTGCCATGATCGCCTCGATCAAGACGCTCGACATGGGCATGATCGGCGCTCTCGCTGTCTCCGGCATCGTGATTGCCATCCACAACAAGTTCTACGAGGTCGAACTGCCCGAATGGCTGGGCGTCTTTGCCGGTTCCACCTTCGTCTACATCGTCACGTTCTTCGTGATGCTCCCGGTTGCCTTCCTTGCCTGCCTCGGCTGGCCCCATGTCCAGGACGGCATCCGTGCCTTCCAGGGCTTCGTGGCAACCACCGGCACCTTGGGCGTGGGCGTGTTCGCCTTCCTTGAGCGCGCTCTCATCCCGTTCGGTCTGCACCATCTCATGTACAGCCCGTTCTATTATGACAATGCCGTGGTCGACGGCGGCATCTACACCGCCTTCGCCACCGCACTGCCCCAGATCGCCGCATCCACCGATTCGCTCAAGGAGCTCGCTCCCTACGCCGCCTTCACTTGTTCCAGCTGGTCGAAGATCTTCGGTTGCCCGGGCATCGCGCTTGCCTTCTACGCCACCGCCAAGCCCGAGAAGAAGAAGGAGCTGCTCTCCCTGCTCATCCCCATTACCCTCACCGCGATCTTCTGCGGCGTGACCGAGCCCATCGAGTTCACCTTCCTGTTCATCGCCCCGCCGCTGTTCCTGGTCCACTGCATCATCACGGCGTTCCTCGCCATGGCTATCAACATGGTCGGCTGCGTGGGCGTGTTCGCCGGTGGCCTCATCGAGATCAGCTCGCTGAACTTCATTCCGCTCATGGCCAATCACTGGCAGCAGTACCTCATGACGCTCGCCATCGGCCTCGTCTTTACCCTCATCTGGTTTGTGGTCTTCCGCTTCCTCATCCTCAAGTTCGACTTCAAGACCCCTGGTCGCGAGGATGATGCCGAGGAGGTTAAGTTCCGCAGCAAGGCCGAGTACCGCGCCGCCAAGAATGGCGAGCTCGTCGATGCCGTAGGCGTCGAGATCGACGAGTCCGACCCCTACGCGGTCATGGCTGCGGCCGTCCTCGAGCTGCTCGGCGGTGCGGACAACATCGTCGACGTGACCAACTGCGTGACCCGTCTGCGCGTCAACGTGAAGGACGAGACCCTCGTGGCCGACGATCCCGACTTCAAGTCCATTGGTACGAGCGGCATCACCAAGAACGGCAAGGGCATGCAGGTCATCATCGGCCTCAAGGTGCCCAAGGTCCGCGATCGCTTCGAAGCTCTTCTCTAAGGGGTGGGCAGACGCCGGGCAGTGACGCCTTACGTCTCCCAAAACACGCCGACCATCACGGGGCCGCCCGTCCCAGCACAACCGGGCACGCCATTTTGGTACCAACCGGGCGTCGCACGTGGCCGCGGCGGCGCCCCCACAACAGGTAGGCGGCCGGATCCAGGAGGGATCAACCATGGCAAAGTCCAGCTACGCAGTAACCATCGCCGGCGGCGGCTCCACCTTCACCCCCGGCATCGCGCTGATGCTCCTCAAGGAGCACGATCGCTTCCCCGTGGACAAGGTCATCTTCTACGACAACAACGCCGAGCGCCAGGAGATCGTGGCCAAGGCCTGCGAGATCTACTTCAAGGAGAATGCGCCTGAGCTCGACTTCTCCTACACCACCGACCCAGTGGAGGCATTCACCGGCATCGACTTCGTCCTCGCCCACATCCGTGTGGGCCTCTACGCCATGCGCGAGCTCGACGAGAAGATCCCGCTGAAGTACGGATGCGTGGGCCAGGAGACCTGCGGCGCCGGCGGCATCGCCTACGGCATGCGTTCCATCGGCGGCGTCATCGAGATCCTCGACTACATGGAGAAGTACTCTCCCAACGCCTGGATGCTCAACTACTCCAACCCGGCCGCCATCGTGGCCGAGGCCTGCCGCGTGCTGCGCCCGAACTCCAAGATCATCAACATCTGCGACATGCCCATCGACCTCATGGACAAGATGGCCGTCATGTGCGGTCTTGAGGATCACCGCGACCTGCAGTACAGCTACTACGGCCTGAACCACTACGGCTGGTTCACCAAGATCTTTGACAAGCAGGGCAACGACCTCATGCCCGAAATCAAGAAGCACATGGCCAAGAACGGTTACCTCGACGGCATCAGCCACGAGGAGGGCCAGGAGCAGCATATCGACGAATCCTGGATCCACACCTTCGGCAAGGCCAAGGACGTCTATGCGCTCGACCCGGAGACCATCCCGAACACCTACCTCAAGTACTATACCTTCCCGGACTATGTGGTTGAGACCTCCAACCCCGAGTACACCCGCGCCAACGAGGTCATGGACGGCCGCGAGAAGAAGGTCTTCGGCGCCTGCCGCAAGGTGATCGAGACCGGTACCGCCAAGGGTGCGGGCTTCGAGGCCGATGCGCACGCCACCTACATCGTCGACCTGGCCTGCGCCTTGGCCGAGAACACGGGTGAGCGCTTCTTGCTCATCGTCCCCAACGACGGTGCCGTGTCAAACTTCGACGAGACCGCCATGGTCGAGGTCCCCTGCATCGTGGGCTCCAACGGCTACGAGAAGATCTGCCAGGGCAAGGTCCCGCGGTGGCAGAAGGGCATGCTCGAGCAGCAGGTCTCCGTCGAGAAGCTCGTCGTCCAGGCCTGGGTCGAGGGCTCCTACCAGAAGCTGTGGCAGGCGCTGACGCTCTCCGCCACCATCCCGTCCGCCAAGGTCGCCAAGCAGATCTTGGACGAGCTCATCGAGGCCAACAAGGGCTTCTGGCCCGAGCTCAAGTAGTCGACTTCCCCAAGCACCGCACCTCGCCCCTCAATCGTCGGGCGCCGCTCGCAAGGCGTGCGCCCTCCTCTTTCAGGGCGATCTGCGGCACTTGGGAAAGCCTTAAAAACCCTTGAGGTGGCATGGTTGCGTGTTGGCAGGCGAAAGGATGTATTGGGCATGGCGAAGAAGACGAGGGCGCAGGCTGCGGCGGCTGGTACGAAGGCCGATGTTCGGCGCGAGGGGCGCTCGGGCGTGCAGGGCCAAGTAGCTCGCAACGGAGAGACGGCGGGCGCACGCAAAGCCAATGCCCCCGGCGATCGTCAATCTTGGTGGCTACCGGCACTTGACGAGGAGAACTTGTCTGGCCGTGAGCAGCTCACGAAGCGCATCTTCACGACGGTCGAGGTCGTGCTGTGCCTTGTGCTGGTGGGGTCGGTCGCGGTGTTGTCCATGACGGGCGGTGGGCTTTCGGCCGAGGGCCTGCAAGCGACGTTCGCCGAGAACCCCGCCGCATCGATCACGCTCATCGCCGCGTGCCTGCAGCCGTTCGTGGCGTATTTGCTGCGGTTCGTCTACCGTCATTACGCGCAGGGGGACACGGGCTATGCCGTGTCGAATCTCATCGCGCTTCTGTGCGCCGAGATGTTCCTGCAAAACATCGTGGGGATCGCTGGTATGGCCGTGCTGCTCTGGCGCACCTGGAGGCGCGGCTCCGAGGGCCTTGGCGTCTGGCGTGCACACCGCGGCATCGGCGGGATGCTCGTCGATATCTCCGGTGCCCTCGTGGTGCTGGCGCTCGCCGGTATCTGCTTCTTCGCGAGCACGCGCCTTGGCGTGTAGCGGACGGCAGGCACCTTGGGCGCGCCTCTGCATTTGGAACTCTCGCGAAGTGAGTCGGCGCTGAGTACAATATGGTGCTGTGAACGCGCCCGTCTGGATGGCGGGCGCGTTTTTCGGCAAATCGAGCGCAAGGGGATACGCATGGCTCAGCAGCGCGACATGTTCGACGACATTATCGATATCAGCAAGGGCATCGATGCGCTCAAAAACCCGTTCGGCGGCATTACCGACGCGCTGATCGGCACGGTGGACGATTCCAAGCCGCATTGGAACCCGGCGGATTACAAGGAACGTCCGCGTGTGAACTGCATTCCATGCCTGGCCTGCAAGTCCGACAAGAGCGGCTGCCGCGCGTGCATCGACGTGTGCCCCGTTAACGCCATCGAGATCGAGGACGGCGCCATCGACGTGCTCGACAGCTGCCGCAAGTGCGGCCTGTGCGTGGCATCGTGTCCCACGGAGGCGTTCGTGAGCCCGCGCCTGCAGCCCAAGAAGGTTTACGACGCCGTGGCTCGCGCGGCGACCGCTCACGAGACGGCCTACGTCACCTGTACGCGTGCCCTCAAGCGCGTCCCGCGCGAGAACGAAGTCGTGCTTGCCTGCGTGGGCGATGTCACGCGCGAGACGTGGTTCTCCATCCTCACCGATTTTCCCAACGTGAGCGTGTACCTGCCGCTCGACATCTGCACGGCCTGTCGAAACGCCGCGGGCGAGGAGATGCTCGGCGAGGCCATCGCGACTGCCGAGGAGTGGGCCGGTCGTGGCATGGGTCTCGAGGTCGAGCCGAAGGACCTTGTGTGCAACAAACGCCGCGAGTACGAGCGCAAGGAGTTCGTCGACAACATCGTGCGCCAGACGGGTCTGACGGTGTCCAAGCTCACGCCGGCGACCGCTGCCGTGGCAACCGTGACGCAGCGCATCCGCGAGCATTCGAGCCGCGTGAGCGCGCTGGAGAAGACTCTCAACACCGCCTGCGGGACGACGTCGCAAAAGCGCCGCCGCGTCCTCACCCAGGGTCGCCAGCTCATGCTTTCCACACTTCAGCAGCACCCGGAGCTCGCGGAGAACGTGCGGGTGCAGATACCCGAGTGCGACCATGACAAATGCACCATGTGCGGGGATTGCGTCGCGGCGTGCCCCGTGTTCGCATGCGATCTGCTCGCAAGTGGCAAGCTCGCCATTGAACCCACGTATTGCATCGGCTGCGGCCTGTGCGCCGAGGTGTGCGGCGACCACGCCCTCACGATGGTCGAGCGCGATGGCGCCGAGCTCGTGGTTCCCGATCCCGAGGCCGAGCGCAAGGCGAAGCTCGCTGCGGAGGCCAAGGCCGAGTATGCCGAGGCTAAGGCCCAGGTCAAGAAGACCGTGGACAAGGTCCTCGACAGCGTGGAGAAGTTCGCGGAGTAAGGGACGCGGAAATAATTCGTACGACCCCGCGCTTCTGGCTCGATCTTGAGACAACATATCAGCTGAAGATGCTCGAGAGCCGGGAAATGCCCGAAGTGCGAGCGCTTGCCTGATGTGATTACCCTACATATGGTCAAATAACGCCAAATGTAGGGTAATACTCGATTAAAACTCGCGAGAGTTAACTTTCGCGGAGCTTTCACGGGGATGCATCCGCAAAAATGCCGCGAGAGTTAACTCTCGACAAGGAGTAGGCAGATTTGCAGCAAGATTGCAGGGAGGGATTGCGGTAGAGGGATTGCGGCGGAGGGATTGCGGGGCCGCGCGGCGCGAGGGGCTTGACCCCCGCGTCTCTTTGCTATGTCAACGGGCTATAATGACAAGGTTTACGTGTTAACGGCGCCGTATGCGCCGCGTTGAGTAAAGGAATCCCATGGCACTCTCCATCGGAATCGTCGGCCTGCCCAACGTGGGCAAGTCCACGCTGTTCACCGCCCTTACCAAGAAGGGCGGCCTGGCCGCAAACTACCCGTTCGCCACGATCGACCCCAACGTGGGCATCGTCGATGTCCCGGACGACCGCCTGCAGGCGCTCGCCGACATCGTGCATCCTGGTCGCATCGTTCCCGCGACGGTCGAGTTTGTCGACATCGCCGGCCTGGTCAAGGGTGCCGCCTCCGAGGGCGCAGGCCTGGGCAACCAGTTCCTGGCGAACATCCGCGAGTGCGATGCCATCTGCCAGGTGGTTCGCTATTTCAAGGACCCGGACGTCATGCGCGAGGCCAACCACACGGGCGATTTCGTCGACCCCGCGAGCGATGCCGAGACCATCATGACCGAGCTCATCCTGGCCGACATGCAGTCGCTCGAGAAGCAGCTTCCCAAGCTCGAGAAGGAGGCCAAGCGCGACGCCGAGCTCAAGCCCAAGCTCGAGATCGCCAAGCGCCAGCTCGAGTGGCTCAACGAGGGCAACCGCGCCGCCACGCTCGAGATGACCGACGAAGAGCGCGCCGCCGCCAAGGGCCTCTTCCTGCTCACCATGAAGCCCATGCTCTATGTGGCCAACGTCGACGAGGACATGCTGGGCGAGGAGCTCGACCCCATCGACGGCGTCGTGCCCATCCCAATCTGCGCTAAAGTGGAGGCCGAGCTTTCCGAGCTCGACCCCGAGGAGGCTCAGATGTTCCTGGCCGACCTTGGGCTTGAGCGCTCGGGTTTGGAGACCCTCGCCCAGGCGGCATACAAGCTCCTCGGCCTGCAGAGCTTCTTTACCGCGGGCGAGATGGAGGTCAAGGCTTGGACCGTGCGCCAGGGCGCCACGGCTCCTCAGGCCGCGGGCGTGATCCACACCGATTTCGAGCGCGGATTCATCAAGGCCGAGACGATCGCGTACGACGATTACGTTGAGCTCGGCGGCGAGAAGGGCGCCAAGGAGGCGGGACGTCTGCGCATGGAGGGTAAGGACTACGTCATGCAGGACGGCGACGTCGTTCACTTCCGTTTCAACATGTAAGGAGGGGCTGTAATGTTCTCGTTTGGCAAGAAAAATGGCACAAGGGCCATGGTGGCCATCATGCTTTCGTTCATCCCGCTGATCGCGGTGCTGATGGTTTTCCCGCAGCTCGGCGACCAGGTTCCCATGAAGGTCAGCTCCGCGGGCGAGGTTCTGCGCTGGGGCTCCAAGTGGGAGCTCATGCTCATTCCGGCTTTTGGCTTCCTGCTTTCGGGTGCCACGATCGCCACGGGCATCAAGAACGCCAAGAGCTATCGCGATGATAAGACCCTCGCCGTCATCACCTTCCAGCGTGCGGTCCGCAATGCGACGGTCCAGGGAATCGTCTTCATCATCGCACGGGCATTATCCTGTACGGCGTCTATACCGGCTCGGGGATTGGCATCTAATCCGAGCGCGTGGAGAGCTTTGTCGTCCATTGTGGACGCTAAAACGCTTCAGGCCGCATAAAACTGCTCATTGGCACCCCATATCGGGTGGAAACCCGTTACAATTTTTCCTAGCTATGCGCCGCGGCCGTGCTTTGCGCGGCCGCGCATTGTTGGGGGAGATATGGAAGGGAAGCCAATGTTCTCTCTGCACAAGACGAGGGGTGGCGTGCATCCGCCCCAGTGCAAGGATATGCGGGATTTGCCTGCACGTCCATCACGTCGCCCGAGCGAGTGCTCATTCCGCTGAATATGCACATCGGCGCGCCGGCGAGTCCGGTGGTGAGCGAGGGCGACCATGTATATGTCGGCACGTTGATCGGCCAGGTCGAGGGCCTGGGCTCCCCGATCCACGCGAGCATTTCCGGCACGGTCGCCAAGGTGGCGACCGAGCAGCTGCCCACGGGCGCGACCGCACCCGTGGTGGAGATCGTCTCCGACGGCAAGATGGAGGCCGACCCCGCGCTCAAGGCGCCCGAGTACACCACCAAGGAGGAGTTTATCTCCTGCGTGCGCGATTCCGGCATGGTGGGCCTGGGCGGTGCCTCGTTCCCCACGTGGTTCAAGATGCGCGCCCCGCAAGGCAAGAGCTTCGAGTTTCTCGTGGTCAACGGCATGGAGTGCGAGCCCTACATCACGAGCGACTACCGCCAGATGATGGAGCATACCGAGCGCGTCGTCGACGGCGTGTTCCGCACCATCGAGGCGCTCGAGATTCCCGCCGCCGTCATCGGCGTCGAGGATAACAAGCCCGAGGCCATCCTCGAGCTCCAGCGCGTGGTCAAGGAGAAGGGTCGCGAGGACCGTATCGAGGTCATGTCGATCCCCACCAAGTACCCCGCCGGTGGCGAGAAGGTGCTCATCAAGGCCACGACCGGCCGCGACGTCCCCGCCGGTGGCCTGCCCATCGATGTGGGCTGCCTCGTGGTCAACGTCACCACCATCTCGCGCGTGGAGCAGTACTTCCGCTATGGCATGCCCCTCACCTGTAAGACCGTCACGGTCACGGGCGACTGTATCGCCAAGCCGGGCAACTATCGCATCCCCATCGGCATGAGCGTTCGCGACGTCATCGAGGCCACGGGCGGTATGGTCAAGGAGCCCAGGAAGATCATCATGGGCGGACCGATGATGGGTCGCACCATCACCGATATCGATTGCCCGATCATCAAGGCGAACAACGCGATCGTCGCCCTGCACGACGCCGCCGTCCTGCCGGACGAGACCGCCTGCATCCGCTGCGGCCGCTGCGTGCGCGCCTGCCCGCTGTCGCTGTCGCCCTTTGCGCTCGACGGCGCCTCCCGCAGCCATGACGTGGTCGCGCTCGACGAGCTCGCCGTCATGAACTGTATGGAGTGCGGCTCCTGCGCGTACGTGTGCCCGGCGCACCGTCGCATTACCGCGGCAATCCGCGAGGGCAAGGCCGTCTACCGCGGTGAGGTTGCGCGCCTGACCGCCCCGGCCAAGCCCGCCGTCCCGTCCGAGAAGAAGGAGGCGTAAACCATGAACCTCATCAACGAGGCCTCGCCTCACTTCCACGGGAAGGGCTCCACGCAGTGGATCATGGGTATGGTGTGCCTGTCGCTTGTACCCACGCTCGTGGCGTCTGTGTTCCTTTACGGCCTCGGCGCTCCGCTGCTCGTACTGGTCTGCGTCGCCACTGCGCTCGTGACCGAGCACGTGTGCTGCAAGCTCATGCATCGCGAGAGCACCGCGGGCGACCTGTCCTGTGTGGTCACCGCCATGCTGTTCGCCTTCACCCTGCCTGCCGACTGCGGTTATTTCCCGGCGATCCTGGGCACCGTGTTCGCCGTCGCCGTGGTCAAGATGCTCTTCGGCGGCATAGGCTGCAACTTCGCCAACCCGGCTGTCGCCGGCCGCGTGTTCATCATGCTCGCCATGCCCATCGCCCTGGGTGCCTACCCCGACATCATGGGCCGACCGCTCGACGCCATCACTGGCGCCACCCCGCTGGCGATGAACGCCGCGGGTGATGCTCCCTACAGCTACATGGACATGATGTTCGGCATGCACGCAGGCGCGCTTGGCGAGACCTGCATTATCACGTTGCTCGCGGGCTACGTGTTCCTGCTCGTGCTGCGTGTGGTCGACGCCTGGGCGACCGTGCCCTTCATCGCCACGGTTGCCGTTATCACGGGCCTGGCCGGCCAGGACGCCATCTACCAGGTTCTCTCCGGCGGTCTTGCGCTCGGTGCCTTCTATATGGCTACCGACTACACCACCACGCCCATGACGCCGAAGGGCAAGATCATCTTCGGCATAGGCTGTGGCGTCATCACCGCGCTCGTGCGCCTGTTCGCCTCCGCCCCTGAGGGCGTGGCGTTCTCCATCCTGTTCATGAACATGTTCACCCCGCTGATCGACCGCTACACGCGTCCTCAGCCCGCTGGAGGTGTGAAGCATGCCCTCGTCTAGCAAATGTCCCCTGGCACGTCGCCGCAACGGTGCCATCTTCTCCGCGTTCGCGGTCCTGCTCGTCGCGCTTGCGTGCGCGGGCGTGCTTGCGGGCACGCATTACGGCCTGACCGACGCTTTCACCGCCTCCGATGCCGCTCTTGACGAGGCGAAGGGCGGCGCCCAGCGCAAGGCGTTGTTCCCCGATGCCGGATCCTTCGAGGCCCAATCTGCTCCTGCTGTTGAGGGCCTGAATTCCGTGTACCGCGCCGACACCGGCGAGTGGGTCTTCGACGTGACCTCCTCCCAGGGCTACCACGGCGACGTTGAGCTCATGGTGGGCATCAACGCCGACGGCACCGTGGCGGGCCTGCAGGTCGTCGCCGAGAACGAGACCGACGGCATCGGCACCAACGCGCTCACCGAGGAGTACTTCGGCGGTTTCGCGGGCTCTCCCGCCGCCGGTGAGTTCACGGTCGAGGAAGCGGGCTCGGGCCAGACCCACGTCGACGCCGTCTCCGGTGCGACCTTCACCTCGCGCGCCGTGGTCGACTGCCTCAATATCGCCTTCGCCGCCTACGCTCAGATGGGAGGCAACTAATGGCCTTGAATGAGAACATCGTGCGCGAGCAGGACGCTCGTATCTCCAAGATGATCCATACGCCCACGTTCCTCGTGGTCGCGGGCGCCCTGCCCGCCCTGTACGCCGCCACCTCGCTGGAGAACGGCGTTGCTATCGGCATCGTGACCGCCGTCGCCATCTTGGTGATGGCCCTCGTCGCCCCGGTGCTGCGTGCCTTCACCGGCGTGTGGTCGCGTTCCGCCGTCATGCTCATGCTGAGCGTCACCGTGGTGACGCTGCTCGGGTACGCCGTGCGCATGATCGATCCCGTCGTGTTCGAGGCGCTCGGCATCTACCTGCCGCTCGTCGCCGTCAACGCGCTCGTGGTCGCTTGGATCGCCGGCGACGGCCTCGTGGTCGCCCCGGCCAAGACGCCGCTCGCCACCGCCGCCTTCGCGGCCGTGTGCGTGTTCGCGACCCTCGCGTTCGTGGGCTTCATCAACGGCATGTTCACCACCGGCCAGGTCTTCGGTCTCACCATGGGCGAGCTCGCCGCCTCGCCGATCGCCGCCTTCGGCAAGCCCACGGGCTCGCTGCTGGTGCTGGCGCTCGTGGCAGTGTTCGTGCAGTCCATCGAGCAGGTGTGCGCCAAGGGCGCTGCCGCCGATGGCGCCGATGCGGAAGGGGGTGAGCGCTAATGGCGTTCCTCAATGCGCTCTTTACCGCCGCTCTCGATAACAACCTCGTGTTCGCGCAGCTCGTCGGCATGGTGTCCGTCGTGCTGGTGGCCGGCCGCCCGCAGGACTCCTGGTGCTTCGGCGGCATGGTCGCGGTGGCGACCGCCGTCGCCGGCGCCTTGGGCTGGCCGCTGTACACGCAGCTCCTGCAGCCTTGGGGCGTGGCCTATCTGGCCCCGCTCGCGTATGTGCTCGTGAGCTGGACCGCCATCGTCGTCATCGCGACGGTTCTCGGTGCCGGCAAGACCGTGGCGGAGCGCGAGCGCCTGCTGCGCACGTGCCCGATCATCGCCTGTAACGCCGCCGTGCTGGCCGTCTCGCTCGGCAATGCCGCCGCTGCTGAGACCCTCACCTGGGACGCCGCCCTCGGCAGCTCGCTGGGAGCCGGCCTGGGCGTGCTCCTCGCCGTCGTGCTGTTCGCCTTCGTGCGCGACCGCATCGACGAGCGCCTGGTGCCCGCCGCCCTGCGCGGCCTGCCCATTACGCTCGTGACCGCGTCCCTCATGGCGCTGGCGTTCACCGGAGTCGCCGGTATCGCCGGCGGACTGTTCGTGTAAGGGGGTTTGAGCCATGTTCGAATCCGTGTTCTACACCGTGGCGCCCATGCTCGTCCTGGGCTTCGTGGCGGTTCCCGCGGCGCTCGTGCTGTCCGTGTGCGCCGGCGTGCACAAGCACGCCGAGTGGCGCGAGTACAAGGCGGCGCTTGCCGCCGAGGCGGAGGCCGATGCCAGTGCCGCCGAGTTCGGAGCTGACGAGGCCTAGTCGATCCTCCTCTAAGGTCGCCGGGTCCGGAGATGATGCCGCCGGTGCCGATACCGACGGGCCTGGAGATGACGCTACCAGGGCAGCCAGGGGCGCATCGTTTCCATTGCCAAGGCGGTCGAGATCTGGTCGCACCCGCCGACGTCTAGAGCGTCGCTGCCATCGAGAACTTCGCTGTTAGAGCGTCGTTTCCGCCAACAAGGCATCCATTAGATGTGCCATTGAGGACGATGTCCTCAATGGCACATTTTTCTTTGGCGATCGATGACCGCGAGGCCTTGGATTGCATCTGCTGCCATCGCAACATCTCTGTCGGCTTGCAAATACACAAATGTTTGCCTCAAAACGCGATGCGTGAAGTACGCAAA
>ENA-OQBG01000070-OQBG01000070.1-human-gut-metagenome-genome-assembly--contig:-NODE-70-length-30485-cov-2.300053_pt1 | contig 30485 bp, 31 predicted proteins | sample MGYA00242746_ERZ504551 | MGnify/ENA primary metagenome ERZ504551 (study PRJEB26092, sample SAMD00036289) | human gut metagenome | host: Homo sapiens | study: EMG produced TPA metagenomics assembly of... | reverse complement strand
TGGGTGGATCAGTTCGATTGTCATTTCGATGTTATCTCCAGGCATGCACATTTCTGTTCCTTCTGGAAGGTTGCAAACACCTGTTACGTCTGTTGTTCTGAAGTAGAACTGTGGACGATAGTTGTTGAAGAATGGAGTATGACGTCCACCTTCATCTTTTGTCAGAACGTAAACCTGAGCTGTGAATTTTGTATGGCATGTAAGTGTTCCTGGTTTAGCAAGAACCTGTCCACGCTCGATTTCGTTTCTCTGAACACCACGAAGAAGTGCACCGATGTTATCACCAGCCTGAGCTTCATCAAGAAGTTTACGGAACATCTCGATACCAGTTACAACTACTTTACGTGTTTCTTCTTTGATACCAACGATTTCAACTTCGTCAGATACATGAAGTACACCAGCCTCTACTCTACCAGTAGCAACTGTACCACGACCTGTGATAGAGAATACATCCTCTACAGGCATTACGAATGGTTTATCTGTGTCACGCTGTGGGTCTGGAATGTAGCTGTCAACAGCATCCATAAGTTCCATGATCTTGTCTCCCCACTCACCGTTCGGATCTTCAAGAGCTTTAAGAGCAGAACCTTTGATTACCGGGATATCATCTCCTGGGAAATCATACTCGGAAAGAAGTTCACGAATCTCCATCTCAACCAGTTCAAGAAGTTCTTCGTCATCAACCATATCACATTTGTTCATGAATACAACGATGTAAGGAACACCTACCTGACGAGCAAGAAGAACGTGCTCTTTTGTCTGAGCCATAACACCATCTGTAGCTGCTACAACAAGGATAGCACCATCCATCTGAGCTGCACCTGTGATCATGTTCTTAACGTAGTCAGCATGTCCTGGGCAGTCAACATGTGCATAATGTCTCTTCTCTGTCTGATACTCAACGTGAGCTGTAGAAATTGTGATACCACGCTCTCTTTCTTCTGGAGCTTTATCGATATCTTCAAAGTTTTCTACTACGTTTCCAGCAACTCTCTCAGCCAGAACTTTTGTGATTGCAGCTGTTAAAGTTGTTTTACCATGGTCAACGTGTCCAATGGTACCAATGTTACAATGCGGTTTTGTTCTCTCAAACTTAGCTTTTGCCATTTTAAAAAACGTCCTCCTTAAAACAATTGGCTCTTATATTATTATAGAGCATCTTTTCGGTTTTAAACTTGCTATCCTTGATTATATTGCATAATCAGAATATTTGCAAGCATTTTATACAATTTGATAACTTGCATTACCAATTGTTATATCATTACAGCTCACCCACGCCGCTATCACACGAGGTGTTTTGGCATGTATATGCCAAAATTCCATTGCAGAAAACAATCTGGAATGAATTTTTGGCAACGTTACTGAAGAACGAAGTGAACAATAAACGTTATATCTCCTGCAGTCCGTTGGCTTTAAACACCAACAGACTGCAGATGATCAAAATTATCAGTCTTTCTTAGCAAGAATCTTTTCCTGTACAGACTTCGGAACCTGCTCATATTTCTCAAAGAACATAGAGTAGTTACCACGTCCCTGTGTTCTGGAACGAAGGTCTGTAGCATATCCGAACATTTCGGAAAGTGGAACGTATCCACGGATCATCTTACCACCGCCGATATCTTCCATACCTTCGATACGACCACGGCGGGAGTTGATATCACCGATAACATCACCCATGTAATCCTCTGGTGTAGTAACTTCGACTTTCATGATAGGCTCAAGAAGAACCGGAGCTGCTTTCTGCATAGCATCTTTGAATGCAAGAGAACCTGCAATGTGGAATGCCATTTCAGAGGAGTCGACTTCATGGTAGGAACCATCGTATACGTTAGCATATACACCGACTACAGGGAATCCGCCAAGGATACCAGCTTTCATAGCTTCTTCGATACCTTCGCCGACTGCCGGAATGTATTCCTTCGGAATAGCACCACCAACAACTGTGGATTCGAACTTGTACAGTTCTTCTCCGTTGGCATCCATAGGCTCGAATTTAACTTTACAGTGACCATACTGTCCACGACCACCAGACTGTTTTGCATACTTACTGTCTACATCAACAGCTTTGGTGATTGTCTCTTTGTAAGCAACCTGAGGAGCACCTACGTTAGCCTCAACCTTAAATTCACGAAGGAGACGGTCAACGATGATATCCAGATGAAGCTCACCCATACCAGCGATAATAGTCTGTCCAGTTTCCTGATCTGTATGTGCACGGAATGTCGGGTCTTCCTCTGCAAGTTTTGCAAGAGCTTCACCAAGTTTACCCTGTCCAGCTTTAGTCTTAGGCTCGATAGCCAGCTCGATAACTGGTTCTGGGAATTCCATGGACTCCAGGATTACCGGATGCTGCTCGTCACAGATTGTATCACCAGTTGTTGTGAATTTGAATCCGATAGCTGCAGCGATATCACCGGAATATACTTTATCAAGTTCCATACGTTTGTTAGCATGCATCTGAAGAATACGTCCAACACGTTCTTTCTTGTCCTTAGTAGCATTAAGTACATAAGAACCGGAATTCATTGTACCGGAGTATACACGGAAATATGCAAGTTTACCAACGAATGGGTCTGTCATGATCTTAAATGCCAGAGCTGAGAATGGTTCTTCATCAGAAGAATGTCTCACTACTTCATTACCGTCCAGATCAGTTCCCTGGATTGGAGGAATGTCTGTAGGAGCCGGCATATACTCAAGGATAGCATCAAGAAGCTTCTGAACACCTTTGTTTCTGTAAGCAGAACCACAGCAAACCGGAACAGCTGTACACTCGCATGTCGCTTTTCTTAATGTTGCTTTCAGTCTCTCAACAGTTGGTTCTTCACCTTCAAGATATTCCATCATTAAGTCGTCATCAAGCTCACAAATTTTCTCAATAAGCTCTGTATGATAAAGCTCAGCATCTTCCTTCATGTCTTCAGGAATATCAACGATGGAGATGTCATCACCTTTTTCATCGTTGTAGATGTAAGCTTTCATTTCGAATAAGTCAATGATTCCTTTGAAATCATCTTCTTTTCCGATTGGCAGCTGTAAGCAGATTGCGTTTTTACCAAGACGAGTCTTGATCTGCTCTACTGCACCGTAGAAGTTTGCACCAAGGATATCCATCTTGTTGATGAATGCCATACGTGGTACATTGTAAGTGTCGGCCTGACGCCATACGTTTTCAGACTGCGGTTCAACACCACCCTTAGCACAGAAAACGCCGACAGCACCGTCAAGTACACGAAGAGAACGCTCAACTTCTACTGTGAAGTCAACGTGACCTGGGGTATCAATGATGTTGATACGATGTTCCAGAGCACCTGGCTTCGGTTTGCAGTTCTCTTCCAGAGTCCAGTGACATGTTGTAGCCGCTGAAGTGATTGTGATACCTCTCTCCTGCTCCTGTTCCATCCAGTCCATGGTAGCAGTACCTTCATGAGTATCACCAATCTTATAGTTGACACCTGTATAATACAGGATACGTTCTGTAAGAGTTGTTTTACCCGCATCGATATGAGCCATAATACCAATATTTCTGGTACGCTCTAATGGATATTCTCTTCCCTCTTTAGCCAATGGATTTTCCTCCTATATTAGAAGCGATAGTGAGCAAATGCTTTATTTGCCTCAGCCATCTTGTGCATGTCTTCTTTTCTCTTAACGGATGCACCTGTGTTGTTCATTGCATCTAAAAGCTCATTTGCAAGTCTTTCTTCCATTGTTTTCTCGCCTCTTTTACGAGAGAACATTGTTAACCAGCGAAGAGCCAGTGCCTGACGTCTGTCTGCTCTTACCTCGATCGGAACCTGATAAGTAGCACCACCGATACGTCTAGCTTTTACTTCAAGAAGTGGCATGATGTTGTTCATAGCCTCTTCGAAAACTTCAAGTGCTGGTTTACCAGCTTTTTCTTCGATTCTGGCGAATGCACCGTAAACAATTTTCTGTGCTACACCTTTCTTACCGTCTAACATGATGTTATTGATAAGTTTGGTAACCACTTTATTGTTGTACATTGGATCTGCCAGAACGTCTCTTTTCTGAGTATGTCCTTTACGTGGCACGTTACTTCCCTCCTTAATCATTGTGATTAAATCATCGGTACTCACGCAGATAACTATTGCATGTTCGCACTGGTAAGGTCCTATATTTAACCCGCAACCGGCAGGGTATATGGAATACCGTACAAATTCATAGTTCTAGTCTTCCGTGAATTTTCGATTGATTAATTCCTGCTGTCCCAAACAATAGGATCAGTTCTTAAATTCTTATGAAACCTTTTTAGAATTATTTCTTTTTCGGTCTCTTAGCGCCGTATTTAGAACGGGCCTGTTTTCTGTTAGCAACACCTGCAGTATCAAGAGTACCTCTGATGATGTGGTATCTTGTACCAGGTAAGTCCTTAACCCTTCCACCACGGATAAGAACAACGCTATGCTCCTGAAGGTTGTGACCTTCTCCTGGGATGTAGCTTGTTACTTCGATTCCGTTGGAAAGACGAACTCTGGCGATTTTTCTAAGAGCTGAGTTAGGCTTCTTAGGAGTTGCAGTCTTAACTGCTGTACAAACGCCACGTTTCTGTGGTGCAGACTGTTCAACTGCTTTCTTTCTTAAAGAGTTGAATGTTTTCTGGAGAGCCGGAGCTGTAGATTTCTTTACAGATGTCTGGCGTCCTTTTCTTACTAACTGGTTGAATGTTGGCATTCCATTTCACCTCCCGATTTATTTCTCCATAGATTTTCTATGGGGCCTTGCGGTTGCTATTCGTGTAATTACGCGCAAAAAATTAAACGCTCCTTTTGCACGCTTGCTTATTATATCCCGCAAAACTCGCACTGTCAAGGGATTTCTCGTGAATTTTACAGTATTTTTTCATATTTCTATCATAACCAAAAAATCCTTTCTTCATACACCACATCACCACATTAAACTTATCTGACAATATGCTCCCCTCCAACCACTTTACTGCCACTTCCCCACTGCGAATCCCAGCGCCGGATAATATTTATTTTGTGTGCATTTGCAGGATGCTTAGAGATACTTAGTCTGCGGAAATCTGCGTTATGAGCAGACCGTCTCACGTGTTTGAGCGAAGTTTGCAACGTAGCGAGTTTGAGAGGACTGCTATAATATCTCTTAGCGTCCGAAACCGCACACAAAATAAATATTATCCGGCGCGTCCCCCTACTAACAATTGCATTTCCCCCTCCCTTTTATTATAATAACAACCAAAGCAGGCAAATCAACTTGCAGACACACTATAACATTCTATAAACTCAGGAAAGGACACTATAATATATGAAGAAACCCAGCATGATCAGCATCCTTCTGTTTCTGACAGGACTCCTGTGCATCATAGCCCTGATCTTCTTTAACAGGACCACACTGCACCAGATCCTCACCACTGAAAAAGAAGTCGATACAATCTCCGAACAGATCACTGCAAAACACGACGAAGTCAAACAGGCAGTAAACAAGTACACTACCGCCATAGACACAGTCCAGTCAAATATCAATCGCATGAAACAAAAACAACAGACAGCCACACAGAAGAAAACCAAAGAAAAAGCTGAAATCCCGGAAGAAGCTTCATCAAAGCCTTCTGTATTTAGCCAGAACAGCACCAGTGCCTCTTCTGATTCCAGTGCCGGCGTTTTCTCCTCCGATGCCGAAACAGACGGACATATAATAGGAATCGATCCAGGGCATCAGAGTGAGTCCGTAGATATGAGTGCCCCGGAGCCCAACGGTCCCGGTTCTTCTGAAATGAAAGCAAAATGTACCAGTGGCACTCAGGGAACCTACAGCGGTGTTCCCGAATACCAGCTCAATCTGGAAGTCTCTCTTCAACTAAAAGATGAACTGGAACAGAGAGGCTATCAGGTAGTCATGACACGAACAGACAATGAAACAGCCATCAGCAACATGGAACGCGCACAATATGCTGCTTCACAGGGCGCAGAAATCTATGTCCGCATCCATGCAAACGGCGATGATTCCCATACTGCATCAGGGGCACTGACCATGTCACCCTCCCAGAATAACCCTTATATCCCACAACTGTTTGAACAGTCTGATCGATTATCCCGATGCATCATCGATTCCTACTGTGCTGCAACAGGTTTTCAGAACCTTGGAATCCAGTACACTGACACGATGACCGGAATTAACTGGAGCACTGTTCCTGTTACAATCCTCGAAATGGGATTTATGACAAGCCAGAATGACGATCTGAAAATGAATGACGCAGAATTCCAGAAAACAATGGTACAGGGAATCGCAAATGGCATTGACAGCTACTTTGCATCATGATGATGTAAGTGTCAAAAAGCATTTTTCCCCTGACTTGATATCTGCGGATTGCTACGCAGCTTCGCAGTTCCCGCAATCCTGATTACAATAATAATTACGAAAGGAAAACCGCAATGAATAAAAAGCCAAATGAAAAACCTATTTTTCTCTATATAGTGATCGGCATACTGACTGTTGCAGTGATTGCACTGGCAGCTGTTTCATTTTTATCACTGAACCATCTCGTCACACTACAGCAAAAAGTACAGACACTCTCCAAAACCGTAGAGGAGATTTCCACTGATGCAAATACCCTTATCAGTCAGGCAGATCAGTTAGATGAATTAAGAGAACAGGAAAGTTCTGTCAAGGCAGCCACCGGAGAAACATCTCCTGCGCAGTCAGAATCCGCTGAACCCTCTTCAGAATCCGAACAGCAGAACGGAACACTTTCCCCTTCCTCCAACAACACATTTACCGACAACACTGATTCCAGCATGGACAATCTCCTGAAACAGGTACAGTCCCTGCTGCCGGCTGATAACGGAACCTGGTCCGTCTATGTCTGCAACCTGCCGAAAGATTCTGAAGGCATGATCAACGATACTCCCATGCAGGCAGCAAGCCTGATCAAACTGTATATTATGGGAGCTGTATACGAAAACTACGATACCCTCTCCCAGTCTCACAACGGAGACGAAATTGACAGTAATATTTCAGCCATGATCACTGTCAGTGATAATGATGCTGCCAACACTCTGGTAAACTGGCTTGGAAACGGCGATGACTCTGCAGGCATGGCAAAAGTAAATGGCTTCTGCCAGGAACATGGTTTCACCAGCACCCAGATGAATCGCCTGCTTCTCGCAGGTAAAGAAAACGGCGACAACTATACATCCGTCAAAGACTGTGGAACCTTTTTAAAGCAGATATACCAGACTGTCAACGGAACCCTTCCCGCTTCTACTCTTCCAAACGCAGATGCAATGTATTATCACTTAAAAATGCAGCAGCGTAAAAACAAGATCCCTGCACAACTTCCAGAAGGCGTCGGTACTGCCAATAAGACCGGCGAACTTGACACTGTAGAAAATGATGCAGCGATCATCTATGATACAGCCAAAGGAATTGACCTTGTAGTATGCTTTATGTCACAGGATCTTACTGATACCGGTGCAGCCCAAAGCACCATTGCTGCAGATGCACGTGCTATCTACGGATATTATAATGAATAAACACACTCTTCTGAATCTACAGTCTATCCAGATAATTGTCATAAATCAGACAGATATTCGCAACCTCCGCAGGGGACTTACTTGATTCGGTTAAAAGAAGGAGGCACATCCCTTAACGGGTTGTGCCTCCTTCTGCAAATTTCAACAGGAAGAATCGTCAATGTCTCAATCTCTTCCCCTTTTATTTTCTTTAATAAAAGTTCCACAGCCTTTCGTGCCATATCCGGCACCGGCTGTACAATTGTTGATACCATTATGCCTCTTCAGCTTCCCCCTCTTCATAGGACTTCTCCCATATCTCCGAAAATACTGCCAGCGGACAGTCTGTGAGAAGGCACATGAGAAGGAAACATTCGTATGGATTTACTATGTATATCTCTCCCATTCCACATCGAAGCAGAATATCCTGATCTCATCCAGAAAATGCTTGTATCTGTTAAAAGGATCATCATCCTCCATTTCCTGGGATACGATAAAGAATTCCAGTGTGATCAGGTCAAAGCGCTCCACCGGGAGTTTGTGGCTTAAAATATTTGTAATCCTCTGCCTGCTGAAACGCTTCTGGCTGAAATGCTTTGCCAGAATGGAGGCAGACATTTTCTTCAGATTGCCCATTTTGTTGATGGGGATTCCGCTGCAGATTACTTTTTCCACATCAGAAGGTGTAATTCTTTCTGCTGTCCACACCTTATCCCCACCTTTTTCCTCTTCATCATGCTGATACAGTCCGGCAATAATCTGCTTCGCATGATATAAAAGCTTTGTAAACTCCTGAAATGCCTGACTTTTCTCAGATATGGGATCTACTCTTTTTGATTTCAGTCGGGCAAGATAATCGATCAGTTTCTCCTCCGTATCAAGGCACAGGTTGCTTCCGTATAAAACCTGAGTATTTTCCACTTCCACAGGAGCGAGTATCTCATATTTTTTTTCAATTCCTCTGCTTTATGATAACCCTGCTGCGTACTGTAACAATACCAGTAGATCACCTCGTCCGGATTGTAAAATCAAAATCCTGTTCTTTCAGTACTCTTGTCAGGAAATCCGACACATCCTCTGTGGTCATTTTCAACCCAAACCCCAGAAGAAAAACAGTTTCTCTTTTTACAGATGCCTGATTCAGCCAGTTATTCACCAGTGCCGACAACTTGGTAGAGGTAGGATTCATGGATTTGGGCGTATAGGTTTCCTTAAAGGAATCTACTACGATCTCCTTATACACTTCCTGTGGAATCTCCGAGAAAGGTTCTTCCAGCTCTGCCCTTTCATAAATATATCTCTTCAGATGGTCGCCAAAGGACACCAGTTCCATCTCTTTATATAAATAGTGGAAAATAACATCCGCATCTTCGTCTTCAAAACTGTCCAGCTTACCACCTGCCGAAATCTCTGTGCCGCCCTTCTGGTAAATTCATACTCCTGTACTTTATCAAACGCAACATTCTGTTCAAAATCCAGATCCTGCATACGGTTCTTCATGCTCGCCCACCTCTCATTTTTATCTTTCAGATTTTTCATCCATTCTTTCATTCTGCGGACTGTATCCAGCTTCTGTACTTCACAGAGCACGATCGTCACATTATCTCTCCCACCTTTTTGGAGAGCATTTTTAAGAAGATCATTTACAATCTCCGGGATTTCCATATCCTGTGACAGAATCGCCTCTATCTCACTGTCCGAAAGCATATCTGTTACTCCATCTGAACACAGAAGATATCTGTATCCCTCCTTATGCTCGATTTCTGTCACAGAAGGTTCCAGTCTCTGCAGCTCTTCAGGAAGTCCAAGATACTGGGTTAACGGGGCTTTCCCAACTGCCGTACCACCAAAACATGGTCTGTGGAAATCTGCTGAAGCTTACCACCATCCATAAAATAAATCCTGCTGTCCCCAAGATTGCAGGCAAACATAGACTCTGGTGTAAAGAGGAGCATCGCCATTGTGCTTCCCATGCTCCAAATATGATGCTCTGTTCCATATCTGCATACTGCCTGATTCATCTTCTCACATACATCGTCTATAAAATCTTCCGGCATATCCCTCAGCATTCTTTTATTCGCATTATAAAATTTTCCAAATTCTTCTGATGCAAGAAAGGCTGCAATCTCGCCGCAGCTTTCTCCTCCCATACCGTCAAATACCGCCATTGCCGGTACTCTGTTACCCGAAATAATCTTTGAGCAGATACCCTTTGTTCCTTCATTGTTCACCGGAAGGGATTCCCCAAAACACCAGAAATTATCTTCATTATTTGCCCGGATATTTCCTGTATGGCAGGTATATGCACATTCAATCTGATACATTGCCATTATCTGTCTTTGTTCCTTCTCCCTTCAATGCTTTCAATGAATTGTTCCAGTATTTCTCGCCACGTTTCACGAATTCCTCATTATCTTTTTCGTTATCGTGACACTTTCCATTGGAATCGATCCATCTTATCAGTTCGCCGTCGTTATAATAATAATATTCTGAAGTTTCATCATACCAGATATATGCAAAGAATAACTTCTCTCCCCAGTAGAAATATTCTTCATAAACTCCATCTCCGGATTCTGCCGGATAGACCAGAGCTTTCATGCATTCACTCTCAATATCCAGATTTCCATCTGCCTGCTGAGTGGTCTTTACCCTTCTCAGATATCGCAGAACAGTTCCTTCTGTTCCAACCCAGTCGTAACTGTTCAGATTATCTGTGATAGTTGTTGCCTGCTCCTTGATCGTATCCAGAGCTTTGGAGAAATCTTTGGATCCGGATTTTGTGGAGCTGTATTTCTCATCATCCAGAATTGCGATCGGATTATCCTCCTGTCCTTCCTGAGCATGATCTTTACTTACTCTGTAATAGACGGCGGCCATCATAAGTATCGCTGTACCTGCCACAATTGCAAGCAATGCCCTGCGCAGCTAGCTGTTTCTTCCTGCGTCTTTCGCTTTCTGGCTTCCACAGCACGCGCAGATCTTATCGTCAACTGTTTCTGATGGCGTTTCCTGTGGCTGTATTTTCTGTTCTGCTACAACTGACATTGTTTCTTTATCTGTAAAGCTGCTCGCCGGAACATTGTTTACAGCACGTTTTCTTTTCTGCAGCATTCTGAAAATCTGATGTTTTTTTATTTCCCCGGTTACGTTCTGTACTGACGTATTCTGCACTGTACTTTTTCGTACATTTTCGGCATCTGATGTAACATTCTGTGCTGCTCTGCCGTTCTGTGCAATTGCACTATATGATTCTGTTTTATCCGTTCCTGCTTTCTGAACACCGTTTTGTAACTGCCGGATTCTGCCAGATCTTCCATTTTTCAGATCATCCAGCGCACTATAAAGCTCCTCCGGTGTCTGATATCTCTGTGCAGGATCATAAGCACAGGCCTTCATGATAATACGGGCAAACTGTGTTCCTGCATCCACAGGTGCACTCATCTGCTCTCCTGCAACACGCTTATTTAATGCATTTTCCTTATCCCTGTAAGTGATAAACTGTTTTTCCAGACTCATAAATGGCAGTCTGTTATGATTCATCAGCCTGTACAGCACAATCCCAAGAGAATAAATATCTACCCTGCTGTCATATTTCTCACCTTTATACATCTCAGGCGCCATATAAGAGTAAGTACCTTTCTTGGAAAATCCGCTCATGGTTCGCTCAAGTTCACGTGCAATTCCGAAATCTCCAAGCTTAAAATCGCCAAATCTGGATACAAAAATATTCTCCGGCTTGATATCCCTGTGAATGATCTTAAGTTTCCGGCAATATTCCAGTGCCTTACTCAAATCCATTCCCAGCTTTATTACCTCTTTCTCAGTAAGCTGCTTTTCCGCACAGTAATCCATAAAACTTGTCAGATATTCCATCCTTATGGAAATCTCCCATCCAATGACATCCAGATATTCCATAACCTTAAAATCTTCTACAGAGACAATGTAAGAGTTTCCTCGAAAGTATTCCATGGTACTGATTTCCTGAATACATTCCTCAACCAGATTCTGAAAATACTGTCTTGTGGACTGCTCATCCCCCTGTTTCAGAACGTACGCTGTTCAACTCGCTCTGGCTTCCGGGTATATTGATGATCTTGATAGCAGAATAGAAAGATTTTCCACGTTCTGTTCTCTGTGCCTTATACACCTTTCCAAAAGAGCCTTCGCCGATTTTCTCTATGATTTTCCATTCCGGCCATGCTGAAACCGGAAGTTCTTTATCCATATTGCACCTCCATTTCTGTTCAATTTCTATTTCCTTCCCTGTCCCGGTCAATGCTTTTTACAAGATGTTACCGGAAACAAAAATGTATATTTATCATAACTGTAAAAATACTTCACAGTTCATTACCTGCTCATAATGTACTGGTATTATAACACAAAAAGCAGTTTCTTTGTATTTTTCTCTTTTTTCGGCAATGGAATGTTCCGGAAAATAAAAGAGAACTACCTCGCCGGCAAAATCTGTCGGCACAGATAGTTCTCTTGTGAATTCATATCAAATCAGTCCGGATAAGTTATCTACTCCGTTGGATCATTCGTTGTCTTCTGCATCGTCTGAAGCCTGATCATCAGCTTCGTCTTCAGCAGCCTCTTCTTCATCAGATTCTTCAACATCGAATTCTTCGTCTTCCGGAAGTTCTTCATCCATTGTGACCATCTCATCATCTTTGATTTCTTCATCTTCCGTAAGTTCTTCGGCTATATCTTCAACCTTTACTTCCGGTTCAGGCATTGTGCTGTTGAGCCTTACATCTCTGTAGCGTTTCATACCGGTACCTGCAGGAATCAGTTTACCGATGATTACATTCTCTTTCAGACCGATCAGCGGGTCAACTTTACCCTTGATAGCGGCTTCAGTCAGAACTTTAGTTGTTTCCTGGAAGGAAGCGGCTGACAGGAAGGAGTTTGTAGCAAGAGATGCCTTGGTAATACCAAGCATAACCTGTTTTCCATCTGCAGGCTGTTTGCCTTCTTTTTCCATCTGCTCGTTAACGTCCTCGTATTCAAGGAAGTCAACCAGTGTTCCAGGAAGGAATTCTGTATCTCCGTTATCTTCGATACGGATTTTCTTCAACATCTGACGAACGATAACTTCGATATGCTTATCGCTGATCTCAACACCCTGGAGACGATATACACGCTGTACTTCACGGATCATATAATCCTGAACTGCACGTACACCCTTAATTCTCAGGATATCATGCGGATTTACGCTACCTTCTGTAAGTTCATCACCTGCTTCAAGGATCTGTCCGTCTGTGATCTTGATACGGGATCCGTATGGAATAAGGTAAGTCTTGGATTCACCTGTTTCCTGATCTGTAACGATAACTTCACGTTTCTTCTTAGTGTCATTGATAACAGCAACACCAGGAATCTCTGTGATGATGGCAAGACCTTTCGGCTTTCTTGCCTCAAAAAGCTCCTCGACACGAGGAAGACCCTGTGTGATATCTCCACCGGCAACACCACCACTGTGGAAAGTACGCATGGTAAGCTGTGTACCTGGCTCACCGATAGACTGAGCAGCGATGATACCGACAGATTCACCAACCTGTACCGGCTCGCCGGTTGCAAGGTTCGCACCGTAACATTTCGCACAGATACCAACTTTACATTTACATGTAAGGATTGTACGGATCTTAATCTGTGTCAGCGGCTCGCCCTTCTCGTCAACACCCTTTTTACAGATCAGCTCTGCACGTTTTGGTGTTACCATGTGATTTGCCTTTACAAGGATGTTACCATCTTTATCTACGATGTTCTCACAGATATAACGTCCTGTGATACGATCCTGAAGACTTTCGATCACTTCGTTTCCATCCATGAATGCTTTTACATACATTCCAGGAATCGGTGCTCCCGGTTTTGCACAGTCTACTTCGTGAATGATCAGTTCCTGTGATACGTCTACCAGACGTCTTGTCAGATATCCTGAATCGGCTGTACGAAGAGCTGTATCGGACATACCTTTTCGAGCTCCATGGGCAGACATGAAGTATTCCAGTACGTCAAGACCTTCACGGAAGTTTGATTTAATTGGCAGCTCGATCGTATGACCTGTTGTATCGGCCATCAGACCACGCATACCTGCAAGCTGTTTGATCTGTTTGTCAGATCCACGGGCTCCGGAATCTGCCATCATGAAAATGTTGTTATATTTATCAAGACCGTCAAGCAGCGCCTTTGTAAGAGCATCGTCAGTTGCTTTCCATGTCTCTACAACTTCTTTATATCTTTCTTCTTCTGTAATGAGACCACGTTTGAAGTTCTTCGTAATCTTATCTACAGTATCTTGTGCATTTTTGATCATCTCCGGTTTCTGCGGAGGTACCGTCATGTCAGAAATGGATACGGTCATGGCAGCTCTTGTTGAAAGCTTGTAACCCATAGCCTTTACATGGTCGAGTACTTCTGCTGTCGCAGTAGCTCCATGTGTATTGATAACTTTTTCAAGAATCTGTTTCAGCTGTTTCTTTCCTACATGGAAATCAACTTCCAGAAGCAATTCATTTCCTTCTACTTCACGGTCTACAAATCCCAGATCCTGTGGAATGATCTCATTAAACATGAAACGTCCGACTGTAGATTCTACCGTTCCTGTCTTCACTGTTCCATCTGCCATCTTCTTGGATACACGTACTTTTACACGTGAATGAAGTGTTACGGCAGCATTTTCATAAGCAAGAAGTGCTTCGTTGAAGCTCTTGAAGATCATGCCTTCTCCCTTGGCACCAGGACGCTCCTGAGTCAGATAATAGATACCAAGTACCATATCCTGTGAAGGAACGGCTACCGGACCACCATCAGACGGCTTCAGTAAGTTGTTCGGTGACAGAAGTAAGAAACGGCACTCTGCCTGTGCTTCTACGGAAAGTGGAAGATGGACAGCCATCTGGTCTCCGTCGAAATCGGCGTTGAACGCTGTACAAACCAGTGGATGAAGCTTGATAGCCTTACCTTCTACAAGAATCGGTTCAAATGCCTGAATACCAAGTCTGTGCAGTGTAGGGGCACGGTTCAGCATAACCGGATGCTCTTTGATTACTTCTTCCAGAACATCCCATACTTCCGGCTGAAGTCTTTCTACCATCTTCTTAGCATTTTTAATATTGTGTGCTGTTCCGTTCTGAACCAGTTCTTTCATAACAAATGGTTTGAACAGCTCGATTGCCATTTCTTTCGGCAGACCACACTGGTAGATCTTAAGTTCCGGTCCTACAACGATAACGGAACGTCCGGAATAGTCAACACGCTTACCAAGCAAGTTCTGACGGAAACGTCCGGACTTACCTTTCAGCATATCGGAAAGAGATTTCAGTGCACGATTACCAGGTCCTGTTACCGGACGTCCACGGCGGCCGTTGTCGATCAGGGCATCTACAGCTTCCTGAAGCATTCTCTTTTCATTTCTAACAATAATGTCCGGTGCGCCTAATTCAAGAAGACGTCTCAGACGGTTATTTCTGTTGATGATTCTTCTGTACAGATCATTCAGGTCAGATGTCGCAAAAAAAACGTCCGCCATCCAGCTGTACCATTGGACGAAGATCCGGTGGGATAACCGGGATATTTGTCATGATCATCCATTCTGGCTTGTTTCCAGACTCACGGAAAGCTTCTACTACTTCCAAACGTTTTACGATTCTTGCTCGTTTCTGTCCGGTTGCACCTTTCAAGCCTTCTGTCAATTCTGTATATTCTTTCTCAAGATCAATGTTCTCAAGAAGTTCTTTGATGGATTCTGCACCCATCCTACACGGAATGTGCTTCCCCATTTTTCTCTTGCTTCCTGATATTCAGCCTCTGATAATACCTGTTTATACATCAGATCTGACTCACCTTTATCCAGTACGATATAAGAAGCGAAATACAGTACTTTTTCCAAATGTTCTCGGGGACAGATCAAGAATCAGTCCCATACGGCTTGGAATTCCCTTGAAGTACCAGATGTGCGATACCGGAGCAGCAAGGGCGATATGGCCCATGCGCTCACGACGTACACTTGCTTTTGTTACTTCAACACCACAACGGTCGCAGACCACACCTTTATAGCGGATCTTTTTGTACTTTCCACAATGGCATTCCCAGTCCTTGCTTGGTCCGAAAATCTTTTCGCAGAACAGTCCGTCTTTTTCAGGTTTTAAAGTTCTATAGTTGATGGTCTCTGGTTTGGTAACTTCTCCTTTTGACCATTCCAGAATCTTTTCAGGTGATGCCAAACCGATCTTGATCGCATCAAAAGTCATTGGCTGATAAGTTTGTTCCTTATTATTTTCTGGCATACTTTGGACCCCTTCCTATTCATCATCAGATGAATCGCCGAAATCATAGTCATCATTTTCTTCAAAATTCATATCGAAATCATCGTCTGATTCTGGTTCTTCTTCTACATCAACCAGCTCTTCACCCTGGAATTCCTGTTTGCTGTATCCGTGTTTACCAAAGTCTTCGTCATCATCATTACGATATCTTCTGTCTCCCTCGATCAGAGAACGGAAATCTGTCTCTCCCCATATCGGAAGTTTCCATAATCTCCACTTCTGTATTGTCATCACGTAAGACACGTACGTCCAGTCCGAGTGACTGTAACTCTTTGAGCAATACCTTGAAGGATTCCGGAATTCCCGGTTCAGGAATATTCTCACCCTTGATGATTGCTTCGTAAGTCTTCACACGTCCGATGACATCATCTGACTTCACAGTCAGGATTTCCTGCAGTGTGTATGATGCACCATAAGCCTCCAGTGCCCATACCTCCATTTCTCCGAAACGCTGTCCACCGAACTGAGCCTTTCCTCCTAATGGCTGCTGTGTAACCAGTGAGTAAGGACCTGTAGAACGTGCATGGATCTTGTCGTCTACCAGGTGGTGCAGTTTCAGGTAATGCATGTGTCCGATGGTTACCGGGCTGTCGAAGTACTCACCCGTACGTCCGTCACGCAGGCGGACCTTACCATCTCTTGAAAGCGGAACACCTTTCCAGAGTTTTCTGTGTTCTCTGTTGTCTGACAGATACTGCAGTACTTCCGGAAGAAGTTCTTCTTTATGTTTGCTTCAAACTCTTCCCAGCTTAAGTTGACATAATCATTTGCCAGATCAAGAGTATCCATAATATCAATCTCGTTCGCTCCGTCAAATACAGGAGTTGCGATGTTGAATCCAAGTGCTTTTGCAGCCAGGGACAGGTGAATCTCCAGAACCTGACCGATATTCATACGTGACGGTACACCCAGTGGATTCAGCACGATATCCAGTGGACGTCCATTCGGCAGGAATGGCATGTCTTCAACCGGAAGTACACGGGAAACAACACCCTTGTTACCATGACGTCCGGCCATCTTGTCACCGACAGAGATTTTTCTCTTCTGTGCAATATAGATACGGACTGACTGGTTTACTCCAGGTGACATCTCATCACCATTCTCTCTTGTAAATACCTTTGCATCCACTACAATACCATATTCTCCATGAGGTACTTTAAGAGAAGTATCTCTTACTTCACGGGCTTTCTCACCGAAGATTGCACGAAGCAGTCTTTCTTCAGCTGTAAGCTCTGTCTCTCCCTTAGGAGTAACCTTACCTACCAGGATATCTCCGGCACGGACTTCTGCTCCGACACGGATGATTCCTCTTTCATCCAGATTCTTCAGTGCATCATCACCAACACCTGGAATGTCGCGTGTGATCTCTTCTGGTCCAAGCTTTGTATCACGTGCTTCTGCTTCATATTCTTCAATATGAATAGAAGTATATACATCATCCTGCACCAGTCTTTCACTAAGCAGAACAGCATCCTCGTAGTTGTAACCTTCCCATGTCATGAATCCGATCAGCGGGTTCTTTCCAAGTCCAAGTTCACCATTAGATGTAGATGGTCCATCTGCAATAACCTCGCCTTTTTCGACTCTGTCTCCTTTGAAGACGATTGGTCTCTGGTTATAACAGTTGCTCTGGTTACTTCTCTGGAATTTTGTTAATTTATATTTTTTCAGTTTTCCGTCATCCTGACGAACTGTAATCTCTGTAGAAGTAGAACGTTCTACTGTACCGCCTTCTTCAGCGACCACACATACACCGGAGTCAACGGCAGCTTTTTCTTCCATACCTGTTCCTACTGCCGGAGCCTCGGTAAACAGGAGCGGTACTGCCTGACGCTGCATGTTTGATCCCATCAGGGCACGGTTCGCATCATCATTCTGAAGGAATGGGATTAAAGCTGTAGCCACAGAGAATACCATCTTAGGAGATACGTCCATATAATCGAACATTCTTCTTTCATATTCCTGTGTCTCTTCACGGTAACGACCAGATACATTTTTACGTACAAAATGTCCTTCTTCATCTAACTGCTCGTTCGCCTGTGCTACATGATAATTATCTTCTTCATCCGCTGTCATGTATACAACTTCATCTGTAACTACCGGGTTAGTCGGATCATCATGGTTGATCTTACGGTATGGAGCCTCGATAAATCCATACTCATTAATTCTTGCATAACTTGCAAGAGAGTTGATCAGACCGATGTTAGGTCCTTCAGGTGTCTCTACCGGACACATTCTTCCGTAGTGAGAATAGTGTACATCTCGTACCTCGAATCCTGCACGGTCTCTTGACAGACCACCAGGTCCTAACGCTGAAAGACGTCTCTTATGAGTCAGCTCACCAAGCGGATTGTTCTGATCCATGAACTGTGACAGCTGGGAAGATCCGAAGAATTCTTTCACTGCTGCTGTTACAGGTTTGATATTGATCAGGGACTGTGGAGAAATGCCCTCCATATCCTGTGTTGTCATTCTTTCACGAACCACTCTTTCCAGACGGGAAAGACCGATTCTATACTGATTCTGAAGCAGCTCTCCTACAGAACGGATACGTCTGTTACCCAGGTGGTCGATATCATCATCTGTTCCGATGCCATATTCCAGATGCATATTATAGTTAATAGAAGCTAAGATATCTTCTTTTGTGATATGCTTTGGAATCAGATCGTGAATATCTCTCTTGATCGCATCCTTTAATTCATCAATGTCTCCGGCTGTCTCTTCCAGAATTCCAGCAAGCACAGGATAATATACCTGCTCTGTAACCCCTACTTCTTCCGGATCCACATCAACAACAGCATCAAGGTCAACCATCATATTTGAAAGTACCTTGATTGGTCGTTCTGTCTCTTCTACGCTGATCCATACATATGGAACTGCATTGTTCTGGATTGCGGAAGCCAGTTCTCTTGTGATCTTGGTTCCTGCTTCTGCTAGAACTTCCCCTGTCATTGGGCTTGCAACATCTTCTGCCAGCACCTGACCACTGATACGGTTCTTTAACGCAAGCTTCTTATTGAACTTGTAACGTCCTACTTTTGCAAGATCATAACGTCTCGGATCAAAGAACATACTTGTGATCAGACTTTCAGCACTGTCTACTGCCAGAGGTTCACCCGGACGGATCTTCTTATATAATTCCAGAAGTCCTTCCTGATAATTCGTTGCAGCATCTTTTTCAAAACTTGCCAGGATCTTCGGCTCTTCTCCGAAGAGTTCGATGATCTCCGGATTTGTACCGATTCCCAATGCACGAATCAACACAGTGATCGGTACCTTTCTTGTTCTATCTACACGTACATAGAAAACGTCATTAGAATCCGTCTCATACTCCAGCCATGCACCACGGTTCGGGATTACGGTAGCTGAATACAGTTTTTTACCTAATTTGTCATGTGCAATGGCATAATAGATACCAGGAGAACGAACTAACTGGCTGACAATTACACGTTCCGCACCATTGATCACAAAGGTACCTGTTCTTGTCATCAGTGGAAGATCTCCCATAAAGATCTCATGCTCATTGATCTCATCTGTCTCTTTATTGTGAAGTCTTACTTTGACTTTCAGAGGTGCAGCATATGTTGCATCACGTTCTTTACACTCATCAATCGTGTATTTCACTTCATTCTCACACAAAGTAAAATCCACGAAATCCAGGCTTAATTTTCCGCTGTAATCTGTAATTGGGGAAATGTCATCGAACACTTCATTTAACCCTTCATCCAGAAACCACTTGTAAGAATCTGTCTGAACTTCGATCAAGTTAGGCATCTGAACGACTTCTTTCTGTCGGGCATAACTCATTCGTGAACTTTTTCCACTTTTAATAGGACGAATTCTGTTTTTCTCCATATTGACGTTTCACTCCTCATTTATTTTCTGGCTGGGCTTTTCACTGCCCATATAACTTGCAGAGTCATCAAAAAACAACACAATTTATTGTTTTTTTTACGAAATCATGGCATAACTATCCACAATAGCGCATTTTTTACTATAGCACAGGCCTGTCAAGTATGTCAAGCAAATCCGCATATTTTTTCAGTTCTTTCTTATATTCAGCATCCCTTATAATACGAAAGGGCATCCCGTCACCGGAATGCCCTGATAATTCAATCAAACTCGAATTATTTAAGGTTAACTTCAGCACCTTCTGCTTCAAGTTTAGTCTTGATTTCTTCAGCCTCAGCTTTAGAAGCGCCTTCTTTGATTTACCTTTGGAGCTTCGTCAACTAATGCTTTAGCTTCTTTCAGTCCAAGTCCTGTTACTTCACGAACAACTTTGATAACTTTAACCTTAGCTGCTCCTGCGGAAACTAATTCTACATCGAACTCATCTTTCTCTTCTGCTGCTGCTCCACCTTCTGCTCCAGCTGCTGCAACTACAACACCTGCTGCTGCGGATACACCAAATTCTTCTTCACAAGCTTTTACAAGATCATTTAACTCTAATACAGATAACTCTTTGATAGCTTCAATAAATTCTTCTGTTGTTAACTTTGCCATTTTATTTTCCTCCATTTTTCTTATTTTCTTTTTTGAAATAAATTATTACGCTGCCATCAGCCTATTCAGCTGCTGGTGCCTCTGCAGCTTCTTCTGCTGCCGGAGCTGCTTCACAAGCATCTGCTCCACCTTTTTTCTGCGATCTGATTGAGAACGCGGGCCAGGTTTGTGATAGGTGACTGTAAGCTTCCAAGTAATTTGGAAAGAAGCTCTTCTCTTGAAGGAATCTTAGCAAGTTCATTTAATGCGTCTGCATCATATAATGTTCCTTCAACCACACCTGCTTTTAATTCAAGGGCTTTTGCATTCTTTGCAAATTTGCAAAGGATTCTTGCCGGAGCTGTTGCATCATCTTTAGAAATAGCGATAGCACTTGGTCCTTCTAAGTGCTCATCTAATGCTGCGAAATCAGTTCCTTCAAAAGCTCTCTTCATCATTGTGTTCTTACAAACTTTGTAGACAACGCCTGCTTCTCTTAACTGTTTACGCATCTCTGTATCTTCTGCAACAGTCAGTCCACGGTAGTCAACAAGGACAACGCTTGTTGCGTCTTTCACGTCCTCTGCAATAGCCTGTACAACTGGTTGTTTTAATTCAACTTTTGCCACGAATGGTGCACCTCCTTGTAGATTTGTAAGTTTACACCGCCGACAGATATAAATGTAAAAAACCTCTATATCCAAAGACATAGAGGTTGATAAGTCATACTTTAGTATCGATCTTTCCTCGGTAGGCGTCCGCATAAAATGTGTTCTTACGCTCTTTCAAGCACCTACTGTCTTCGGCAGTCCTGTAGTATATTATCATATGCGTGTGTTATTGTCAAGAGATTTTTCATTTTCTTTTACAAAAAACTTTGGTATAAAAAACTCCGTATACAGCATCACATCTGTATACGGAGTTTTTATTCATTATTATCTTGCGGATTAAACAAGCTTCATTGGGTTGATTTTTACACCAGGTCCCATTGTTGAAGTAAGTGTTACGCTCTTAAGGTACTGTCCCTTAACTGCTGCAGGTCTTACTTTGTTAATCGCATCAATAAGCGTCTGGAAGTTGTCTGTAAGCTGTTCTTCAGTAAAGCTTGCTTTACCTACTGGCACATGGATAATGTTTGTCTTATCAAGTCTGTACTCGATCTTACCAGCTTTGATTTCCTGGATAGCTTTTGTAACGTCCATTGTTACTGTACCAGCCTTCGGATTCGGCATTAATCCCTTAGGTCCAAGTACACGTCCGAGACGTCCAACAACACCCATCATGTCTGGTGTAGCTACTACTACATCGAATTCAAACCAGTTTTCATTCTGGATCTTAGGAATAAGTTCTTCTCCACCTACGAAATCTGCTCCGGCTGCTTTAGCTTCTTCAGCTTTGGCATCTTTCGCAAATACAAGAATACGAACCTTTTTACCAGTTCCGTGTGGCAGAACAACTGCTCCACGAATCTGCTGGTCAGCGTGACGTCCGTCACATCCAGTTCTGATATGAGCTTCAATTGTCTCATCGAATTTTGCTGTTGCAGTCTTTTAACTAATGATACTGCGTCTGCTACATCGTAGAGTGTTCCTCTGTCGATTGTTTCGCAGCTTCAACGTATTTCTTTCCTCTTTCATTCTATAACCTCCTAGTGGTATGTCGGGATAACCCTCCCACATTAATCTTCATCAATTATTCTGTTACAGTTACACCCATAGAACCGGCATGTACCTTCTACCATGCTCATAGCGCTCTCGATTGTAGCAGCGTTCAGGTCTGGCATCTTTGTCTTAGCGATTTCCTCAACCTGAGCTTTTGTGATTGTAGCAACTTTTGTTTTGTTAGGTACACCTGAACCAGATTTGATGTTGCAGGCCTTTTTGATCAGAACTGCTGCCGGTGGTGTCTTTGTGTATGAAGCTGAAACTTCTGTCATTGTAACTGTGATAACTACAGGGATGATCATATCTCCTCGATCTGCAGTCTTAGCGTTGAACTGTTTGTAAATTCAACGATGTTTACACCGTGCTGACCAAGAGCAGGTCCAACCGGTGGTGCCGGAGTAGCTTTGCCGGCTGGGATCTGTAATTTAATATAACCTTCTACTTTTTTGCCATTTCAATTACCTCCTTGTGGTGATGGCGGGGAACATACAACGCCCTCCCACTTACTGTTACATTTTCTTAAACTTCTGCGAAACCAATTTCAACCGGGGTCTCGCGGCCGAAGAGCTCAACATTAATAGTAAGGCTCTGCTTCTGCATGTTGATAGACTGGATTACACCAACCGTATCTGCCCATGCTCCAGCGATTACCTGGACTGTGTCGCCCTCCTCGTAGTCCATGACTACTTCCTCTCTCTGGATTCCCAGAGGAGCCATCTCCGCATCTGTAAGCGGCACCGGCTTAGATCCAGGTCCGACAAATCCTGTCACACCTCTTGTATTACGAACAACGTACCATGTATCATCGTTCATAATCATGTGTATCAACACATAGCCTGGAAACATCTTTTTCTGAGATACTTTCTGGACACCGTTCTTCATCTCAACAACGTCTTCCAGCGGTACTCTTACTTCAAGGATCTGATCCTCAAGATGTCTGTTCTCGATTGTCTTATCAATGTTGGCTTTTACTTTGTTCTCGTACCCTGAATAGGTATGAACTACGTACCATTTTGCCTCTGACATAATCTCACCTTTCTTGTCCGTTTTGAGTTATTTAATTAATAAATCTACTCCGTACTGGGCGAAAAAATCTACAAGTGCGATAATCGCTCCCAGGACCACGGATACAGAAACAACCGCTGCCGTCTCTTTTGCAACTGTCATCTTGTCTGGCCATACGATCTTCTTGAACTCTCTGTTCAGACCTTTGAACCAGCTTTCTTTCTGAGTTTTCTTACCACTCATCGACATTCACTCCTTCTTGCGGCGATTATTTTGTCTCTTTGTGCAATGTGTGTTTCTTACAGAATCTGCAGTACTTCTTGGTTTCCATACGTTCCGGATGAGATTTCTTATCCTTTGTCATGTTGTAGTTACGCTGCTTGCATTCTGTACACTCCAATGTGATTCTTGTACGCACAACTTCCACCTCGCTTTATATTCTTAGTTAACGTGTTTCGTGGCAGCTTGCGATGCTGCCCGATTTAGGCATAAAAAAAAGCCTACTTCCATTCGCCCGAATATCGTATCATATCCAGGCTTAAAAAGCAAGCTTTTCCTATATTATTTGCATTTTTTGAAAGAACTTTTGGGAATAAATCTACTGCAGCTGCTTATACCAAATATTTCCGGGATTAACGGAACGCAGCTGATAACTTCCATTCTGATACACAAATTCGGCGCTCATCTGCGAACTTCCGTCTGCATCTTCTACGCCATCACCTGTTTCTGACACAGACCGGCTCTCATTTTTATTTTCTTCTTTAAAAGTAACTTTATAATCATAGGACAACGTTCCCCTGACCACTCCTGTTACACCGCTGATCACATATTTTCCTTCATAATTATCAAGTTTTACTTCTTTCGTTATATAACCGTCTCCGGAACCGAGCTGCTTCTTCAGATCATTATAGAATTCTTTGTTCTCTTTTTTGCAGGAAGAATCCTTCTCAAACAATCCTGCTACTTCTGAGAAGGATTTGCCTGCCTTCGCAGCTTTCACATATGCGTTCAGGAGGTCCTGCATCTTTCTGTTAAATTTCTTTTTCCCATTTTCCGACATCTTCATCTTGGAAATCGTCGCATTTCCTTTATCTGACGCCCGGAACCCGGACCGGTACATCCGGAAGCACGGAACTTTTACCTTGATCTTATGTTCCCCTTCAATCAATGACACTTTGTATTGTTCCAGATTGTCAGAGTCATCTTTCAGCTTAGAATCCTCCGTCAGTTTTATATCATCGATCCAGGCTTTTGAACCTGCCGGAAGATAGAGATTAAAGTCATTTGCTACTATCTCGTCTGATGATACTTTCCAATCAGTAAAAAAAGAAGGTTTCGTTTTTTCTGTTTTTGAACAATAAGCATCTTCGTCTTTTCTTTGTTATCTTCTGTCTTATATGCAACGGTAAATGCACGCTGCTTTCCGCCGGATTCTACCTCTGTCTGACGATTTTCCTTTGTCTCTTTTATTTCATAACCAGAAATCCCAGTAACTGCATTTTTCTTCATATAGCTTACATATTCATCCTGCGTTACATATCCGTTTTTCGGAAGATCTGACAGACGGCCTGCCTTCTTCCAGTTTTCCTGCATGTACGCCTTACAATAGCGCTCTGTCACCGCCTCCGGGCGACCGTGATATACTTCTATAATACAGAATACAGCAACTATAAGGATCCCTGCTGCAATTCTTTTCACTGCTTTCTTCTGTCCGGTTGTCATATCTGACCAGGAACGTTTATCCCGGATAAATTGCGGCACACGGCTCGGATCTTTTCCTTCTTTTTCCCGTTTTATCTTCTTTTCTTTCCGCTTTCTCTCCCAGGACTGAAGAATCTCTTCATATGCATCTTCTTCCGGAACATCTTCATAGTCCTTTTTCTTCTTGATGAAATCTCCGATATCCCCCGTGAACATACGTGTCGGCTCATCTGCCTCTTCTTTGCTGTCCTCTCCGATCATTCTGGTCGGTTCTTCAACCGGTTCTTCTTCCGGAGTTTCATTCTCTTTCAGATCCTGTTCTCTCAGCTTGATCTTCCTGTGAAGTTCCTGTTCCAGTTCTTCCCGCGTCACTTCTTCAATCATATGATCCAGATTCTCCGGAATCGTGAGCTGCTTTTTCAGACTATCATTTTCTTCCGGTTCTTCGCTCCACTCTGGTTCGAATAATTTCTTCGCTTCATCAATTACTTTCTCCGATTCCTCTGCTATCTCCTGATCGGAAAATTCTACCTTCCGGGCTTTTTCCAGTCCTTCCAGATCATTATATAATGTTTCCTCTTTTGATTCGGGAAGACGCATTCCACAATAATTGCAGAAACGGGCATCATCTGGATTGTCAGACTTGCAATTCGGGCATTGACGCATAAGCATTCCTCCTTTTCAAATCACAGCCGGGCAGCCATGCCTGCTTGCCGTTTTTTACTCCTTGCATTATAACACTAACTTGAAATTCTAGCACATATTCTCCTGCTGTTTTTCAAAATCCTGTAAATCTTATGTCAAAAAATGTCAAAAAATCCGGCAGGCCTCACAAAAAGCCGCCGGATTTTTACTGTTAACTTTATCTACACTTAGAATAATCCTGTGATCCTTCCTTCATCATCCACGTCAATTCTTTTCTGCTGCCGGAACCTTCGGAAGACCAGGCATCGTCATGATGTCTCCTGTCAGGGCTACAATGAATCCTGCCCCCGCAGAGACTTTCAGGTTGCGGACTGTAATGTCAAAGTCTTTCGGTGCTCCAAGTTTCTTCGGATCATCGGTCAGACTGTACTGTGTCTTCGCCATACAGATCGGTGCGTTGGCGAATCCAAGATCCGTCAGCTGTTTTACCTGCTTCTGGGCTGCTGCCGTAAGTACTGCTTTATTACCACCATAGATCTTCTGCACGATCTGATCCAATTTATCTTCGATCGTTCCTTCCAGTTCATATGCATAGTGGAAATCACCTGGTTCCTCACACAGACGTACCACTTCTTCTGCAAGCTTCAGACCGCCTTCGCCGCCCTTTGCCCATACTTCGGAAAGTGCCACGTTTACTCCGACCTCTTTACATTTCTCCTCTACAAGATCCAGTTCCGCTTTGGTATCTGTCGGGAACGCATTGATCGCAACAACACATGGAAGTCCATATACATTCTTAATATTATCCACATGTTTCATTAAGTTCGGAATTCCATTTTCTAATGCTTCCAGATTTTCTTCATTCAGATCTGGTTTTGCAACGCCGCCGTTATACTTGAGAGCTCTTACAGTTGCTACGATCACGACTGCATCCGGTTTGATTCCTGCCATACGACATTTGATATCCAGGAATTTCTCTGCCCCTAAGTCTTCTCCGAATCCTGCTTCTGTGATCGCATAATCTGCAAGCTTCATTGCCATTCTGGTCGCCGTCAGTGAGTTGCATCCGTGCGCAATATTGGCAAATGGTCCGCCATGCACGATTGCAGGTGTATGCTCCAGTGTCTGTACCAGGTTCGGTTTCAAAGCATCTTTCAGAAGTGCGCACATCGCACCTTCTGCATGCAGGTCATGTGCTGTTACCGGTTTTTGGTCTGCGATCTTGCCATAAGTATAACCAACAATAATCTTTCCGAGTCTTTCTTTCAGATCTGCAATATCCTTCGAGAGGCAGAGGATTGCCATGATTTCAGAAGCAACAGTGATATCATAGCCGTCTTCTCTCGGCACACCATTCACCCTTCCGCCAAGTCCGTCTGTGATGAAACGGAGCTGACGGTCATTCATATCCACACATCTCTTCCATACAATTTTTCTTGGATCAATATTCAGGTCATTTCCCTGATAGATATGGTTATCGATCATTGCTGCCAGTAAGTTATTCGCAGCTCCGATCGCATGAAAATCTCCCGTAAAATGAAGATTGATATCTTCCATCGGAACAACCTGCGCGTATCCTCCGCCCGCAGCTCCTCCCTTCATACCGAATACAGGTCCAAGAGATGGCTCACGAAGTGCCACCATAGGCTTTTTCCCCATTCTCTGCAGGGCATCTGCAAGACCTACCGTGGTAGTTGTCTTACCCTCTCCTGCCGGTGTCGGATTGATTGCGGTCACAAGAATCAGCTTCCCGTCTTCTTTATCTGATTTCTTTAAAAAATTATAATCAATCTTTGCTTTATACTTCCATACTGTTCCAGATATTCTTCTGGAATTCCTGCTTTTCTGCCACCTTTGTGATAGGCTCCATCATACATTCCTGTGCGATCTCAATATCTGTTTTCATCATTCATTTCCTCCTGATCGTATGTTGTCTTTCTGAATTCCCGGTCCTTTTCATACAACACTACCGGTTCTTCTGTATCCGGTGTTGTAAAAAAGGACAACACTCATCCCATTTAGGATAAATGCTGCCCAGACGGTCGGCTTCTACCAAGTATCTGATTTCCCTGTGGTACTCCACATTATCCGTCAGTCATCAGATCTTCTCTTTGTCTTTTACTATATTATAAGGATGGAAAATTGTCAATCCGGAAAATTCACCTGCATCATCCGGATGCTCGTAACACAGTCTTTATTTTTCATCTTTTTTAATAACTGTAGACTTTTTCCCATGTGATATTCTTTTCCCTGCGCCCGCATGATACTTCTTGAAATCACATCTACAATAATAAATCCAAATGCAATACCAAGACACGTTTCGAGCAATACCCGTGCATGTTCTGCTGCCATTGAAAAATTTCTGCTGACTACACCATACATCAGATAATACAGCCTTGCTCCCGGCATCAACGGAAAGACCGATGCGGTCAGGAAGACCGTGGACGGCGCATGATCGATTCTCGACATAATAAATGCATATCCTGCAACAAAACAGGACGCAGCTACTATTGCGGAAAAATTATTCGGATACCATGCATACACCAGTAAATATATCCCCCATGTCAGAAATGCCCCGACACCGGAATACAGGATTTCTTTCCCCGTATTTTGAACCAGCTTGCATACCGATACAGCCTATCGTACAGGAATCAGCTGAATCACGGTATTTTTATTCACATCAAATCCTTCTGCCGATATATTTCCCATCAACAGCATTGCAAGTGCGATCCCGGAAGCAATGCCAAACGCACCAAGCATTGAATTCATTACTTCCAGTGCTCCGGATATAAAGTTTCTCTGCATCACATCACGTATCCCATTGATCACACCAAGTGCACTGACTAACAGCATAATAATTCCTATCATGATACGGTCCGGATGATCTCCCAATCCGATCCTGGCAGCACTGATGATCACAACCTCCGATAAGAATGCAAGGATCAGATTGTAGATCATCGGGTTGCCCTCCCGCTTACCAAGCCATCTGCCTGCCAGAACGATCATCAGGCAGACAATCAATGCAACAACTGCATCCTGCATATCCCCGCCGAAGAATACGGTAAACGCCGTTCCACCTGTAATCTGTGCGATTCCTGTGATCAGTTCACTCTGATCCGGCCGTGCCATTACTTTTTTATAGCGCCTGACCAGTTCTTTGTCATCCGGATTATATGCACAGACATACCGTGACAGGGCATTCAGATAATTCAGCCTGTCGTAATCCGCCCCTGTAGACTCTATATGCCTGATCTGTGTGAGAATCTCACCTTCCGGCGACTCCACCGTCACCTGTATATTACTTGGAATCACATATACATCATATTTTACGAAACCATAGCTCTTATACATACGGTACAGACTGTCTTCTACCCGGAAGATTTCCGCCCCGCACTGTAACATTGCTTCTCCTATATTCAGGATTCCCTGTACTAACTTTTCATAATTCATGGATTTCAATTATTATTTCTTTCCACCGATCAGCGGAAGATTCAATGCGCTTTTACCGATATGATATTCTCTCTTCATTGCATGCATGATACTTCTGGATGCCACATCTACGATGATAAATCCGAATGCAATTGCAAGGCAGGTCGCCAGAAGAATAATCGTCTCATCAAAAACCATCTGCGGATCCTGGCTGACACACCCGTACATTACATAGTACAGATTCGGTCCTGGGATCAGCGGGAATACCGATGCAGTCAAAAAGATGGTTGAAGGTGCTTTATTTACTCTGGACATGATAAATGCATAAAATCCAACAAATCCTGCTGCAATCATGGTTGCCATGAAGTTACTCGGTTTTACTGCGTATACTGCAACATAGATTGCCCATGTAAAAAATGCTCCGATACTGTTATACCATACCTGTTTTCCACGGATCTTGAACCATAATGCAAATCCCGTACATGCAACCGTGCAGGAGAGCAGCTGGATCGGTACACTGTGATTCAGGATAAAATGATCGGAATATCCCTCGTGGAATAATATGATCGCCAGACCAATTCCAAATGCAATTCCCGCTGCTCCAAGGAACGAATTCATAATATTAATGAATCCGGAAATGAAGTCTCTCTGAAGAAGATCCCTGATTCCGTTCGTTGTACTCAGTCCACTGATCAGAAGCATGACGATACCGATCATAATACGGTCCGGATGCTCTGCAATTCCCATCTTCAAAGCTCCGATAATAATCACTTCTGATATAAACGCAAGAATACCATTGTAAACCAGTAAGTTGCTTTCACGCTTCGCAAGCCAGTCACCGACTGCAACGATCATCACCGATACTATAAATGCAATGACCGCATCCCGGAGGTTACACCCGAAAAATACAGCAAATCCTGTTCCACCCATGATTCCTGCCGCATATCTTGTGATACGCTTCTGTGGTTCACGATTGATAACTTCCAGATACTTCTCACGCATCTCATTTTCATCCGGTGTATGCTGACAGACATATCTGCACAGATTATTCAGATAATCCAGCTGGTCAAAATTCGGCTCCGACGACTCGATATGACGTATCTGTGTAATAATCTCGCCTTCCGGTGTCTCCACCGTCACCTGTATATTACTCGGAATGACAAATACATCCGATCTCTTAAATCCATAGCTTCTGCACATGCGGTAAAAGCTGTCTTCCAAACGGAAATTCTCTGCACCGCTTTGAAGCATCGCTTCTCCGATGTCCAGGATCCCCTGTACAATCTTGTTATAATTCATCTTTTTTACCCCTTGTTTTCCTTCATAAAATTACCATTTTCTAAATCTAACATTTGAATCATATCATGGATTTTTTATAAGTCAACATAATTATTGTAAAATGTAATAACAGTTTGTAATACCAGTCTTAGAAGCTCTTATGTTTGCAGCTTTTAATATTTCCTTTGAAATGCGAACCCCCTGACTATTCCCCCACGTTTTTACTTGTGCCTGCATAAAGTAAGCTCCTTCGTTTTTCTAGTATAACGAATATTAAATAATTGCTATATTAAATTGATACTGCTTCCTCTTCACTGATTTCATCCATTTTATACTTCCAGTGATAAACCACGGGTTCACGGTTCACTTCGTCAAAGTACTTGTAAATTCGTTCTTCCAACTCCTGTTTGGTATTGACACGAATTCCTCGAAGCATCTGTCTGGTCATCTTGCTG
>ENA-OQBG01000068-OQBG01000068.1-human-gut-metagenome-genome-assembly--contig:-NODE-68-length-30745-cov-5.278333_pt1 | contig 30745 bp, 31 predicted proteins | sample MGYA00242746_ERZ504551 | MGnify/ENA primary metagenome ERZ504551 (study PRJEB26092, sample SAMD00036289) | human gut metagenome | host: Homo sapiens | study: EMG produced TPA metagenomics assembly of... | reverse complement strand
TCGACCCGCACCTTGCGTTTCTACGAGGGAAGAGGGGCTGCTGAAGCCCACGAGGGGGCCCCAACGGGTACCGCCGCTACACGCCGGCGGACATCGACCGCCTGCAGGAGATCCTGCTCTTGCGCCACATGGGCGTAGCACGGCCGAGATCCCACGCGCCCTGAGCGCCACCGAAGATGAGCGCCGCCGCGCGCTCGCCCATCATCTCGAAACGCTCAAGACGGAGCATGCGCGCCTCGAGGCGCTCATCCGCACCGTCGAAACCACCATCGCACACATCGAGAAAGGAACGCCCATGAGCGACAAGGCCAAATTCGAGGGCATGAAGCGGGGCCTCATCGAGGACAACGAGCACGAGTACGGCAAGGAGGTTCGCGAGCGCTGGGGAGACGCCGCGGCAGACGAGGCGAACCGCAAGATGCTCAATCTGAGCGAGGGGGAATTCGAGCGCTTCCAGGAGTTGGGACGGGCCATCAACGAGGCGCTCGAGGCCGCCGTGACCGCGGGCGCCGACCCGACGGGCCAAGAAGGCGAGCGCATCTGCTCCATGCACCGCGAGTGGCTCGGATTCACCTGGAACTTCTACACGCCCGAAGCGCATCGCGGCCTGGCCGAGATGTACGTCGCCGACGAGCGCTTCACCGCATACTACGACGGGAACGTCGCCGGGTGCGCCACCTGGCTGCACGGTGCGATCACCGCGCACGCGAGGTAGGAGCGGGGGCGGCCCGGTGTGCGGCAGCTCGACGCGTTACGGCGAAGTTCCCCTGTGCGGGCGCCCGCCGACAGAACATCGATGCGCCGCTGTGGCCCGGACGGAACGCGCGCTCAAGCTGAACACGTTCCGTCACGCCCGCTCGAGCAGGTCGAGGCATGCGGGCTTCATGCGGTAATGCCCGATGATGCGTCCATAGCGCTCCAGCCCGTCCTCCTCATAGCACAGCTGGAACGGGCTCGCATGGTGGATGAGATACGGGATCCCCTGCACGTTGCGGCGATCGGACACGATACCGACATGCCCTTCGTACAGTACGATATCGCCACCGCACCACTGGTCGATCTCCCGCACATCATTGGTAAGACTCAGGGCATGGGCACCCAAGAACACCTCGAGGTTCGGGGTGCGGCGAAAATCGATCGCCGGATCCGGGGCGGCGATGCCGTAGGCGTCCGGACGGTGGACGATGTCGGCAGCCACCAGCCGTTGCAGGTCATAGCCGGCATCCCGACATGCAATGGCGACGACGTCGGTGCAGACGCCGAACTCGTCATCGGGATATCCGGAAGCGTAATAGGCGCTCTTGTAATGCGGTCGCGTCCCGATGTACGAGAGGGCGGCGGCGAGAATATCCTCGTCGTCCGGAATGCCATCGAAATCGACGTCGGGAGAGTCCACGGCGCCGCTAAGAGCGATGCCCGCGGCGCTCCCCCGTCTGAACAGCAATCTTGCCCATACCGATCCGCGGGACGTCGGGCCGACGTGATGCACAGGCGCCCCGTAGCGATGAGGCCCAATCCCACCACGGCAAGCACGCAGGCCATCACGGCAACCAGGACACAGGCCTTGCGGGTTCCGCCACGTCTCTTACCCATTTCTACCCTCCGTCCCATCTCCACGACCGACGACAGGCTCGCGTAGCGAGCAAACCCACGCGCTGCGGACAACCAAGAGTCGCCCGCCCTTAGCAGCCAGCATCGAATTGCGTCCGGGCGAACCAGTACCATTATCCCAAGGGACCATTTTGCGCGGGAGGTACATGATGAGAATCTTCCTGATATCTTTCATTGTCACGTTCACGGCGAATCGCATCTGGCGTGCACGCCGCTCAGGGCATCGCTAGAGGGTCGCTTATGGACGAGAGCGTACAGGTGTTGGTGGAGCAGATGACCTTCGGGCTCATCGCATTCGGGGTCGACATATCGCTATTCTTCGCCTGGGTGTACATCGAATATCGAAAGCACCCCGCAGCGGAACGGCGGATCCTTCGCAAGAGACTCCTCATCGCATTGGGGCACGGCGCCCTCAATTTGATCAAATTCGCGATTCTCCTCGTTGCGGGGCTCTTCATCGCCGTCTCTTGGCTCGCCCTTAAGGAGAATCCGGCGCCACGTCGCCGATGAAGGTGTCGTATATGCAGAGCCAGGAAGCTATCGCGCGGTCCATCGCAGAGCGGGCGGAGAGGCATCGGCGGGCGATGGAAAAGCTGGTTGCAGCTACAACCATAGAGAAACGTCACACGCAGCGGCAACTTGACCATCTTGCTGCCCACGGAGCATCTCCGTCAAATCGCCAACGCCGCCCATCGATAGATAACTTCCACTCACTGATTAAAATGAATTCACTTGAAATCTTCCATTTTCAATCCCTTACAATACGGTTGTTCTTGGGCTGTAATCCGTGAGGAGCATAACCAGGCAGCTGACAATTCAAAGATGCACGGGCTGTTACTCTTCGAGGCATAACCGTGGAGGCCAAGGGTCTTCTTACGGTTGCGTCGAAGAGTTTTTCTTTATGAGCGTGGTTCCAGCTCACTGATTCGCGCCCGTCATCACGGGCAGACAGAAAGGAGGTGTAATAATGCGAGCGATCAAGAAGATCAACAATAATGTCGTCACCTGCATAGATGACGACGGTAATGAGCTCATCGCCATGGGTCGAGGCTTGGGCTTTGGCGAGTTGCCTCGTGATCTCAAGCTGTCGGAGATATCTCGAACCTTCTACGATGTCGGAAGTCGCTATCTTTCCGCAGCTGGCGACCTACCAGAAGAAGTTCTCGAGTTTGCGGCAAAAATAGTCGACGTCGTACGGAACCAGCTTCCCTATGAACTGTCCCCGAACCTCACGTTCATTCTCGCCGACCACATCGCCTATGCGGTGGAACGAGCTCGAAAGCAGATGTACATTCGAATGCCCATGGCGTATGACGTCCAACAGAGCTATCCAGACGAATACAGACTTGGCTCTTTCGCCGTCCGTCGCATCGAAAAGGAGTTCGGCGTTGGGCTTCCCCGCGAAGAAGCAGCCGGCATCGCCCTCAATCTCGTGAACGCGCAGATGTCAACCGAGGAGATACGCGCATCCGAAACCACCGCAGACGACCGCATGCTCGAAGATGTGACAGAGATCATCGAGGGCTCTTTCGGAATCGCCGTCGACCGCACGTCATTCGCCTTTTCTCGCTACGCAACGCACATGCTGTATCTATTCAAGCGGCTGCGCATCGGCGACAACTTGGAAGCCGCGGGCTTGGATGCCAGCATGCTCACGAGCATGCGCGAGCAATTCCCCCAGGGCGCATCATGTGCAGACGCGATCGCCCGCCACATATTCAGCTCATGGGGGCGCAAGCTCTCCGATGATGAGACGCTGTACATCATCATCCACATCAGCAGGATCTGCTCGTAGCGACCCATGCAATCCGCATCGCGCCGCACCACGAACCCGATCAAGGAACCACGCGCCAACACGGCGCATGTCGAAGGACTGTTACTGGGTGTTCGCGCAGTCGACCGTCCCAGGCATAACCTTTGCAGCATCACCAGCACGACCAATTAGGTCACTGAACTGCAAGGAGTTCGACATGAAATACGAACAACTCTGCAATGATATTTTGCAGATCATCTCGACCGATAATATCCAAGACGTCTTTTGCTGCATCACGCGCCTGCGTCTCATCGTGAAAGACAAAAGCATCATCGACCGCGAGCAGCTCGAGGCTATCGAGGGCGTCCTGCAAGTCAAAGAGATGGGCAATCAAATCCAGCTCGTCATTGGCACCCACGTGCCCGACGTCTACCGTGAGTTCTGCAGCATCACAGGTTTTAAGGAAAAAGACGTCATCGATGATGACGACGAGCAGCCTACGGGCGAGAAGGCCCCCATCTCCTCGATGATCCTTGAGACGCTATCCTCGATTTTCCTCCCCGTTCTTCCCGCGTTCTGCACGGGCGGCATGATCAAGAGCCTCGTCCTCATCCTCACGACCTTTGGGCTCATCGCTGGTGACAGCGGAGTCGCCACCGTGCTGAACGCCGTCGGCGACGCCCCGTTCTACTTCCTCCCGTTCCTCGTGGGCATGACGACGGCCAAGCGCTTTGGGCTCAATCAGGTCTTCGGACTCATGATCGCCGGTTGCCTGCTGTATCCCACATTCCTGAACCAGACCGCTGGAGCCTCCATCCAATTCCTGTTCTTCCAGGTTCCGGCATATAGCTACGCCTCTTCGGTTCTGCCCACCATCCTATGTGTCATCGCGTTCTCGTACCTGTACAAGGCCGTCGATCGTTGTATCCCCGCAAATCTCAAGATCGTCCTCTCGGGAACGATCTCCTTTGCAATCTTCATGCCCGTCTTGCTCGCCGTGGTAGCTCCGCTCGGTAACTACGCGGGCATCCTGCTGAGCCAGGGCATCAACGCCGGGTTTGCCACCATGGGCCCGATCGCCGGCGCGCTGTTCGGCGGCCTGCTGCCCTTCATCATCATGGCAGGCATGCACTCCGCCACCTTCCCCGTCATTCTCCAGAATCTCGCCACCACTGGATTCGACGTGCTTATGCCAGGCTTCTTTGTGAACAGCATCGCCGTCGCCGGCGCAACCATCGGCGCATCCTTCAAACTCAAGGGCAAGATGCGCTCCGCCGCGTTCTCCAACGGCGCCATCGGCCTGCTCGGCATCACCGAACCCGCCCTGTACGGCATCGATGTCAAGTACAAGCAGCCGCTCATCGGTGCCATCCTCGGCGGTGCCGCCGGAGGTGCCGCCTACATGCTGTTCGGCGTGAAATGCTTTGTCTTTGCACAGCCCGGTCTGTTCAGCATCCCGGGCTACATCGACGGCACGAGTAACCTGATGTTCATGGGGATCTCCCTGCTCATCGCCTTTGTAACCGCCTTTGCGTACTCGTTCGTCATGACCAAGGACACCGACGGATCTAGCGACACCGCTTCGACTCAGCTGTAGCGCACCGCCCGTTTCCGCACAGTCGCGGCGCGCCGCCCTGCTGCAGCGCGCCACCCCGCAGCTGTTCGGCCAAAACGCACCGCACGGCTGCACCCGCAAACCGGTTTTATCAAAAGGAGAGCACATATGAACGTATTTCCCAGCACATTCCTCTGGGGCGGCGCCACCAGCTCCGCTCAATTTGAGGGCGGCTACAACCTCCATGGCCGCGGCCTGTCCCATCTGGACTTCATCGACTTCGTCCCCAAAAGACGAGCGTCCCGACGGCCGCATGACCATGGAGATCACCCAGGGACGCTTTGAGAACGCCCGCAAAGACGATGGCGCGATGAACTTCCCGTATCGGCGCGGCAGCGAGTTCGTCAGCCATTACAAAGAGGACATCGCGCTCTTGGCCGAAATGGGCTTCAAGACATTCCGTATGTCCATCTCGTGGACGCGCCTGTTCCCCACGGGCAAGGAGGAGCGCCCCAACCCTGAGGGCATCCAGTTCTACCACGATGTGTTTGCCGAATGCCATAAGTACGGCATTGAGCCCCTGGTGACCATGATCCACTACGAGGTGCCCATTGCGCTCACCGACGAATACAACGGCTGGGAGTCGCCAGAGCTCATCGACCTGTTCGTCAAGTTCTCGCGAACGCTGATCGATGAATATAAAGACGAGGTCACGTATTGGATCACCTTCAACGAGATTAACATGGCCCTGTGCTCTCCGTACATGGGCGGCGGCTCGCTGGTGTACCGCTCTAAGAAAGACCGCCTCTCTTTAGCCCACCAGATCATGCACCATCAGTTCCTCGCCTCGGCCAAAACCATCGCCTACGCGCACGACGTCGCCCGCAGTGCAAAATCGGCTGCATGATCGCCCGACTCGAGTGCTACCCGTACACTTGCAAGCCGACTGATGTTGCTGCCACGGTGCTCGAAGACCAGCTCAACCTGAATCCCTACGACGTCATGGCGCGCGGTGCCTACTCCAAGCGCGTGCTGCGCTATTTCAACGAGGCGGGCATCGATATCGACTTCGTCGACGGTTACGAGGATATCCTGAGGTCAAGCACGGTCGATTTCCTTGCCTTCAGCTATTACATGACCTATGTGGTAAGCGGAGATGAGGATAAACGGGAGAACCCCGGAGACCTGATCAAGAACCTGCGCAACCCGTATATCAAGACGAACGACTGGGGCTGGGGCATCGATCCCGAGGGACTGCGCATCACGCTCAACCGCATTTACGACCGGTACCAGATGCCGATCTTCATCGTTGAGAACGGTCTGGGAGCGGCAGACACCCTGGAGTCGGATGGAACGGTCCACGACGCCTACCGCATCGACTATCTCCGAGAGCACATCCGCGCCATGCGCGAGGCGGTTGCAGACGGCGTCGATCTCATGGGCTACACCACCTGGGGCTGCATCGACCTTCCGTCCGCCTCGCTTGCCGAGATGGTCAAGCGCTATGGATTCGTGTACGTCGATGCAGATGACTACGGCAACGGAACCTATGACCGTTACCGCAAGGACAGCTTCTATTGGTACAAGAAGGTCATCGCATCCAACGGCGAAGACCTGGATTAAACCCATCGACGTCCTCACGGCACCCGAAAATGCAACACGAATGGGTGGGGTCCGAAATGCCCGGACCCCACCCATTCCCATGACCGTCTAAATCGGCATCGAACAAAATGCCTTACGCGGCGGGCTGTTCCGCATTCCGCTTAATCCCCTTGATGACCGCCATCAAATCAAGCTGTTGCTGAGAATTGAACATGCGAATAAAGGATTGCGGCCGATCAAACGGGGGCTGCGTCAAGGCAACCGGCTCCATATAGCCGTTCTCTACCACGTAATTCACCACACGCTTCACGAAGGAAATCTGCTGCTCATTGAGGCTCTGGTCGTTCAGGAAGTTCGCAAAAGCAGCCATGGCAGCATCATGATCGAGATGAACCAGCCTGCGAACCAAAAGCCCAAACGGCGTATCGCCATAAGCCTTGGCATAATCTTCCGCATTGCCAAGATCATGCGTGAAGATCCGCTCAAGCTGCTCGAACTCAAATTCCGTCATGGGTTGGTTGCTGCGCAACTTATGAATCACCAACGTGTCGGCATAGTCCTTGAGATAGCGCTCGACCTTCAGCTTGTAGTCCTCAAAGTCCTCACCAATATCCGCCTCAACGCCATAAACGACCCGCGTAACCGGATCATCAAGATGAGTAATGACATCACGTCTGCTTCTACCAGCTACGATAAATCGAATGAGGCCACGCAGCTCCTTGCGGATGCCCTCCATATCCAGAAGATTTGCATCGTCGAGAATCTGCCCGTCAAAGACCTCGTCGATCAGGGGCAGCTTGTCCTTGACCTGGGAGATGGTTGTCACCTTTTGCAAGCAAGCAGCAATCGAAATCAGCCGAGACTTATAGCCAGCGGTTTTCCCGCCCTGGCAGGCGGCAATCATGTAGCCGTACATAAGCGCATCGAATCTCAAGGCGTCAACATCTGCCTCGTCATTTACCACAAGCATTGAGATCGGTGACTTGAGCTCGGCAAATGATGTTGGGGTTAGCAACCGAAATGACTCAACGCGGCGATACTTCTCCACCTCGCGGCGATGCCTGCGAACAGAAAACAACTCATCGTTCAACGCCACAACCTGGCCTCGCATGGCATCTACAAGCTCCTGGCGCAGGCTTTGATAGCCATCAGCGGCAAATGCGCTCTCCTGCATCAACATGGCCAGTTCAGCTTGACGCTGAAAAACCTGCTCCGTCAAAGACAGGGCGATCTTACCCTCTGAAACATTCAGATGCTCTCGGAAAAACTCGAAGTTCTTGCACCAGTCAAAAATGAAGAAGCGCTCTTTGTCCACATGTGGGCCATTCAGAGGATCAACGACCTCAAGGCCCTCACGCAGGCGAGTCCCGCGGCCAATCATCTGCCAGAACTTGATCTTCGAGCGCACCTTCTTGAAGAAGACGAGATTAACGATTTCGGGCACATCGACGCCAGTGTCCATCATATCGACGACACGGCGATAACCGGCAACGGCTTGACCTCAAATCATCGATTACGGTGTGCGAATAATCATCCGAATGCAGCACCGTCTTTATATACTCTCCCGGGAGATTTGGATATAGTTTTCCAAAACGCTCAACGATGAATCGGGCGTGCTTTTGACTTGCGCAAAGATAACGGTCTTTCCGAGCGCCTGACCGCCATTTACCTTGATACCCTTCTCCATAAGGGTTTCCAACACGCCGTCCACTGTCGACTCGTTAAATACCCATTGGTTGATCTCGCGCGATTCTATCTTTTCGGGAACGTCCTGCCCAGCCTCCTCAAAGTCTTCCTCAAGTGTCTCGCGATCCTCATCTGACAGGTCGTCATACGTTATGCCATCGTCCATGAAGCTCGTATGGGTCTCGATGCCGAAATACGGCACGAGAACGTGATCCACCTCCGTAGCGGTGTCGTACTCATACACGTAAGTAGGCACCCCACGCTCGGCCTCGAAAAAGTCGTACGTGTTGCGATCAACTTCATTTGCCGGCGTGGCGGTAAGCCCGACTACGAAAGAATCAAAGTAATCAAAAATCGCTCGGTACTTTTTGAAAATGGAGCGATGTGCCTCATCAACGATGATGAGGTCGAAGTGCGCAGGGGTAAACATGAGGTTGCCGGCCTCATTGCGCTCCCTGTCAATCGCATTGAGAATGGTCGGGTACGTAGAGAATACGATGCGAGCGTTGCGGTCATCCTTGTTAGACACAAGATTGCACAGCGTCTCATTTGGCAGATAATCCTGGTAGCCGCTTTTGGCCTGACGAACAAGCGCCACGCGGTCCGCAAGGAACAAGACGTTCTTAACGAGCCCGGAACGCATGAGGACATCCGTCAATGCAGCCGAAACGCGGGTCTTTCCCGTTCCGGTAGCCATGACAAGCAAGCTCTTGCGATGGCCCGATTCGATATTGGCACACACGCGCTCGATGGCCTCTACCTGGTAGTAGCGTTTGCCACCGCCGGCAATGGCCTCATTCACCCGCAATGCACTTGGCTTGACGGTGCCATTCCGACGATTGATTATCCTCTGCAGCTCATCTTGAGAGAAGAAACCACTCACCTTTCGCATCGGAGCAGAATCGTCGTCCAAGAAGAACGTCTCGAATCCATTTGTGAGAAAGATCGGAGGCTTATAGCCGTACTCGTTTTCCAGGCATCGAGCATACAGACGCGCCTGCTGGATGCCCTTCTGCGGGGAGTACATAGTCCTCTTTGCCTCGACAATGGCAAGAGGGCGATTGTCCTTTCCCAAGAGCAGATAGTCGATATAACCCGTACCGGAATCGGAATCCTTCTCTCGGGGCATCCCTGTGACCTCGCGCTCTTCGAGCGCGTTCTCGTCAATCTTCCAGCCGGCGAGGGCAAGATCCCAGTCGATGTAATGCTTGCGCGTCTTATACTCGCTGATCTCCTCCGGATTGAACGATCGCATCTCGATGTGAGAGGCTTTATCGACAGTGGCTTGGGCACTCATCGCCTTTAGCTGAGCTTCAAGACGCTTGATCTCTTCGTCCTTTTGAGAAATCAACTCTTCGCGCGCCTTGATGGCTTTAACCTGCTGAAGGGTGAGCTGAACGCCCTTCTTTGGAATCTTCGCCTCATCGAAGCGACGATTCTCATATTCCGGGCCGTAGCAATAATCGATCCAGTCGACGAAATCAAAGAGGGACCTCAGCGACAGGACTGCATCCTCGGCGGCGACACGGCGCTCCGTGTGAACAGAGAGATTTCCGAGTTTGTTTATGCCGATGAGCCTGCGCCAAACACGCTCATCAACACACTCCCTAAACGACTGCTCATGCAAAAGCGACGAGAGATTGTCGCGGTACGGCATGCTAATGGAATTATCGATTGCATAGACCCATTTAACAGACAGCTCGAGCGCCTTGCGACAACCAACCGCACAAAGCGCGGGAGAAGTCGCGTAGATCTTCTCGGCCTCGATGCAAGCATCGGCAAAGAGGTCGTAATACCCGTCGGCACGCTTTAGGAATCCGAAGTTCATGGCGTTCTCACTCGCTGTTCAGGGGAATAACACGCGAAACAACGCAATTATAGACCCATATGCCTTTAGCAAGTTAAACCTCGATTTGTCGACCTCGGCGACGAAGGAGAGGAAACTGTCTTGAAGACATATTGGAGGCACTGGGACCTCAATTGCCGACAGTTCCCTTGAATTGATATTCGCCTGGTGTACGGCTCCCCTTGCAATTGAGCGCAGCATTGCCTTTGTTGTCGGCAGATTCATATACGCCGCAAGGAAATCTGGCTTAATTCTATCCCCCAACCGCACCCGGATAATATATCCAGCAATAACCATCGGCTCCTTCGCGTGAAAGACAGCTGTCTTACCCACCTTCTCTCGGCTATTCGTTCGATTGAAGAGAAGATCGCCATCAACGACCTGGCATTTCTCAAGCTCTGCGCCGCTAAGGTCAATATGCTTCACGTCGCCAAAATCAAGTCCGCCACCATCGGTCATGTTGTTCATTCGCAAATAAACAAATTGTCCGCAGTCGGATGCCTTTTTGCTGGTTCCGTAGCGAATGTCGGTAGCAAGACTTCCCACTGTCGCCACCGGCCAACCGGAACCTCCGAACATCTCGACAAACCGGGATTTGACGAGGGTGTCGAGACGTTCGTTCCGCTGATTCAATATATCGATTTGGTCCTCAATAGACCCCAACATGCCGACAATACGCTCCTGGTCGGCCATGGAAACATATCTGACCAAACGCTGCCCATAATCCTTGAAATATATGTGCGGAATCGTAGAGCCGCTGAACCCATCGCCGAGGCGCATCGCACGAATCAGATGGAGCAAGTACTCAGGCAACACCATTTCCGTGGGGATAAGCGCCTGCATGGTGCCCAGAACCGATGTGCGCGCCGAGCACAAGTTGGCACGCCCAACACCAGCGCCATCCTTTACAACGGCAACATATCGAGCGCCATTTTGAAACGTAGCCATCGAACCGACGATCCCCGAAGTACCGTACACGGCATAAGGGCCATCATCAATTAGATCTTTCTGCCTGAGAGCAGACTTCCCTTTCGTGCAAAGTTGGTTTAGCTTCACCCACTCCCCGTCAAACGGGGGTTTGTTCGCGGGCATCAGAGATCACCTTCAAGCATCTTGTGAAGCTCAGCCAGCCCGACAGCAAACTGAGCATTCAACTCATCCAGCTCGGCGAGAATCTCGCTTGTAGGTGGGTACTCAATACGCTCGTACTCGGTTTTGGTGTACTTGTTAAAACTGAAGTCGTACTCGTTATCGATTATTTCCTGCTTGGGAACAAGGAAGCTCTTCTCAGTACGCTCGCGCTCAGACTCGGCACCAAGGTTCGCCCAGCGTGCAAGAATATCGGGGATATCGTTGTTCTTCTCATCCAGATCACGCTTATCATCAAGCGTGTAGCCGTCCGACTCCATGTTGTAGAGCCACACGTTATCCGTACCACCGGCGTTTGTTTTGGTGAATATCAGAATTGCCGTACTCACGCCGGAATACGGCTTGAACACACCACTTGGCAGATAGATGATTGCCTCGAGTTTATGGTCCTCCACGAGTTGCTGGCGCAGTTGACGATACGCCTTTGAGTTCGAACGGAACAAAACTCCATTGGGAACAATGCACGCGCAGCGACCACCGAGCTTAAGCATGCGCAAGAACAGGGCAACAAACAAAAGCTCGGTCTGCTTGGTCTCGACGATAGCGCGTAGCCCTTTATCGATATCCTCAACGTCAACAGAGCCCGTAAACGGCGGATTGGCCAAAATGACATCGTACTTTGAACTGATTGCGTTCTTCTGTGAAATACTGTCGAGGTATCGCACATCAGGCGAATCGACGCCATGGAGCATGAGGTTCATAGCGCTGATGCGTAGCATCGTTTGGTCGATTTCAAAACCGTTGAACTGCGGCGCAGCCCCATTTGTTCCAGCAAACGTATCCCACTGCTCAGCAGCCATATCATTCCCATAACGCTTGCGAATATGCTCGGCGGCAGAAATCAAGAAACCAGCCGTTCCGCATGCTGGATCGCATATAAGCTCCCCCGCCTTGGGATCGATAAGCTGCACCATCAGATCGCGAATATGCTTTGGCGTGCGAAACTGTCCGTTCGTACCCGCAGTGCTGAGCTTGGAAAGCATGTATTCGTACAAGTCGCCCAGGTCGCCAATATGCTCGTCGAAGTCAGCCAACAGTTCTTCAACTCCGGTAACCGCCTTTTCCAAAAGCGCGGGCTTGCCCGCTGGGAATCCAAACGTAGCATTCTCCATAGTCTTGGAAAACGCAGTCGACCCACCCAGCGTTTTGATGAACGGAAAAGCGAAGCGATCGACGATGTGGTACATATCCTCAGCACGCTTGTCCTTGAAAGAGCTCCAGCGAATCTCCCTGCCCTCGATTTTTCACCGCGATCGTTCTCGAAGGCCTCGGGAAAAATATGAGGCTGCCCCACTCCAAGCATGTTCTCCAAGCGCTCCATCTCGAGCTCTTTCTCATCAAGAGAACGCATGAACATGAGGTACGTCAGATTGCTGATAACGTCGAGCGGGTTGGTGATGCCACCCTCCCACATCTTCTGCCAGATAGCATCAACCTTTTTTTGGCTGCTCCGGTAATCACCTTGCCGGTCCTTCCCATCAAGGGCCAATCTCACATGATTAAGGTTACCGTCTACCTCACATCAAATAAAGAGTGGGCTGATGAGGAGATCGACAACCCCATCAGCCCATTTCTGCAAATCACTATAGCCAGCCCACTGTTGCACGCATCGCCATTGCTTCATTGGTCTGCGGAGCGTGCCATCCCCTATCCCAATGCAGCGCGAGGCCTGCCGGAACCCGGATTGGACGCAATGCGGTCGTTAATCGAATCAATCGTCACGTAGGTCCTACGCCCACGCCTATAACCCTTGAGAATGCCAGAGTCGAGCATGTGCGTCACTCGCCCGGGGCTCACTCCGAGAAGACGTGAGGCCTCGGCAGCAGATACCGTCTCTCCTTCAACGATTTAGTCCGCATCAACCTCAAAAAAGACCATAAATGCTGCCCCATCAACCTCATAGGTGCTGGAAGCCGGTATCGGATCTCCGTGAAGCATAAACGATGCCACATACGTTTTCGCCGAATCGGCAGCCATGGCTATGGCCTCTTCCCGCGTACCTCCGAAGCTGAAGCAGCCCGGCAGATCCGGAACCACAGCATCGAAACCGCCTTCCTCATCGGGTGTAAGTACAACCTGATACATAAACTAACCCACAAAGATCAACCCCCTTATGAACACAGAGCTATATCTAGCCTGCTTCCTTGACTATGCCCCATATATCTCAATTGAACTATCCCTTAACGGCAGGGCATCATCGATCCCAACGGTAGACTGTCTATAGACATCTCCACGTAAGAAAGGATCCCATGCCCACCCTCATCATCGATGCCGACGCATGCCCCGTCACCCGTGAGGCCCTCGCCTGCGCGCGCTCGGCGCGCATCCCCGTGCTCATCGCAGGCAACTCCACGCAGAACCTCGCGCGGCGCATCCGCCGCGACGACCCGCGCGAGGCCGAGCACGCCCGCGGGCGCGACGCCACGCATCCCGGCTTTTGGGCCGAGACCCTCGACGTCTCATGCGGCGCCGACAGCGCGGACTTTGCCATCATCGAGCGCCTGGAACCCGGCGACGTGGTAGTCACGCAGGACATCGGCCTCGCAAGCATGGTACTCGGCCGCGGAGCCGCGGCCATCGGGGTGCGTGGCCATGTCTACAACAAGGCGACCATCGACATGCAGCTGTTCATCCGTCACGAAGAGAAGAAGGTCCGCCGCGCGGGCGGACGCACACAGGGGCCGGCCGCCTTCACCGACGACGACCGTGAGCGCTTCCAGCGCAACCTCGCCCAGCTCCTGCGCGAGGCGCTCGACAACTAAATCGCGCTACAGCCCCAGCGCTGCGAACACCAGGCCCCAAACGCATGCGACCAAGAACAGCCCGGCCACGATCACGGTATTCTCGCGCGGATGGCGATTGGTGCGGAACAGCACGAGGTACCCAACGCCGGCGGACGCGAGCAGGCCGGCCATGAGGGGCGCGAAGCCCAGCACACCCTCCAGGTAGAGCTGCGTGATCACCACGCTCGCCGAGCAGTTGGGCACCAGGCCCACCAGCGCGGAGGCGAATACCGCGAGCAGCCGATTGCCCGAAAGGAACGCGGCCAAAGCGTCCTCACCCATCGTTTCCAGGACGAGCACCAGCGCGAACGTTACCAGGAAGATGAAGAGGCTCACCTGCACGGTGTGCGAGACGGCGCTCATCACGATTGACCCGACGATTCCGAAGCGTCCACCGGCATGACCATGGTCATGACCGTGGCCGTGATCATGGTCACAACCCGAAACATGTCCGTCGGCGTGCTCGTGACCGTGGTCATGACCGTGCTCGTGGCCGTGCTCGCCCCCATGCGCATGCACGTGACGATGCCCGCAGCCACAATGGTCCTGTTCGCACAGACAGCAGATGTGCTCGGCGGTCTCCCCGCCCTCGGCCATCTGATCCACCACATCGGCCTCCATGCCATCGCGGCGAACGGAGAGCACCGTGCGACGCAAGAACGCGTGCACGCGAGCATTCCTGCGCAGCGCGCGGATGGCGAGGTCCGCCACCACGCCCGTGATGAGCGCGACCAGAACCTTCAGCCCCAGCACGCGAAACAGCAAACCCGCCTCGACCTGCTCGGCAACCAACATGGGCAGCATCTCGTCGGACGTGGAGAGAAACACCGCCACGAGCGTACCGAGCGTCACCACGCGTCCAGCGTAGAGTGTAGCCGCCATGGCCGAGAAGCCACACTGCGGAACCACGCCCAACAGCGCACCGACAACCGGGCCGGCGGCGCCCGCTCGGCGCACAACCGCGTTCGCGCGGGCACCCGCGGCATGTTCGAGCGCTTCGAGCGCGATGTAGGTCACAAACAGGAACGGCACGAGCGCGAGGGTGTCCTCGAGCGCATGCTCAAAGAAATGCAGCAGCAGATCCACGAACGACTCTCCTCAACGGGAACATCCAACGGGACCCGACGCCCCGAGGGTAGCTGTTTACATACCCCGTGCGCCACCTGGCAAACACGCGATACGCGAGTGAACCAGTATACTAATAGTTTCCTTTGGATAACTCATAACGACAGACAGCACTTCACAACCATAAATAATCTGCCCGACCGCAGCGCCGCGCAGTCGGGCGACAGTTACACTCGGTGGTTCGCCGCTCAGCCGCTAGGCACTAGTTGGTGCCGATGGACATCGTCTCGGGCAGGGTGCTGCCGCCGTCGATGACGATCTGCGAGCCGGTGAGGTAGCTGGACTCATCGCTGCCGAGGAACGCGAAGAGCTCGCCCACCTCGATGGGGTTGGCCAGGCGCTTCATAGGCACGCCCACGGCGATGTCGGCGATGGCGGACTCGGGGTCGTCGGGGTTGGACTCGAGCGCCATCTTCTCGACCATCGGGGTGCGGGCGTAGCCCAGCTGGGAGCAGTTCACGCGGATATTGCGATCGGCGTACTCCACCGCCAGGCACTTGGTGAGACCCACGAGCGCGGCCTTGGTCATAGCGTAGGCGGCCTCGCCGGCGTCCGCCACGATGTCGCCCGTGACGGAGGACGCGATCACGATGTTGCCTCCGCCCTGCTTGAGCATGTAGGGCACCACGGCCTTGCAGGTGTTCCACACGCCCTTGATGTTCACGTCGATGTGGAAGTCGCGCGTGGCGTCGTCCATCTCCTCGAACGGGGCGAGGCGGCACACGCCCGCGTTGCAGCAGGCGACGTTGATCTCGCCGAAGGTCTCGATGCCCTTCGCGGCGGCCTCGTCCATCTGGGCTCTGTCGGCCACGTTTGCCACCACGGCAATGATCTCGGAGCCGTACTCCTCGCGGAGCTTCGCGGCGGTCTCCTCCACCGAGGGGGACAGGTCGACCATGATGAGCTTTGCGCCGTACTTGGCATAAGTCATGGCGATTCCCTCGCCCAGGCCGGCGGCGGCGCCGGTGATGAGAGCGACCTTACCATCCAACTTAGCCATCTGCAGCCTCCTTTTCTTCGACAGCTTGTGGGTGCCTACCCTCGATTGTACCGCCGGCGCACGGGCGCCGCCGAGCCCCTCCGAGGCCCGACCGCGCGGCCCCGTGGGATCGGCGAGCGAGCGGTAAGGCGCCGCGGGCAACCGGGCACGCGCGGCACCGGCAGTCCGCCGGCTTAAAAGTTTCACACCCTAAACACTTCGACCCTTCGATGACCCTCTATACTCTTGAGCGGAAACTTCGACCGCCGCGCATTCCCCGCGGGCCCGCCGCGGGTGTCACGGCCCCGCGCACGGAGCGCGGCGCACCACGATAGGAGCACGAACCATATGAACGTCCAACAGGCCCTCGAGTACTCGATGCAGCCCTTCATCCCCATGTTCATCTACGGCGACTACGATGCCATGGAGTCCGAGCGCCAGCGCGGCGAGGAGGCCATGAAGGCGCTGCTCGACGAGTGGCGCGCGAACGACGAGCCCGGATTCGGCTTCGACGTCATCCTCACCCTCGCCGACCAGAACCGCGAGCTGTGCGACCAGATCGGCGAGACGCGCCTGCGCAACCTCTCCAGCCCCCTGCTCGCCCGCAACCTCACTGACGCAGACCTGTGCGCCGGCATCGCCAAGATGCAGGGCCGCACCGCCGCCGGCGTCGCCCGCGAGGTCCGCGGCGACCGCGACGCCTACTCCGTCGCCTACGTCCGCAAGCCCATCAAGGGCACCGTGCTGGGCATCGACATCGAGACCACCGGCCGCGCGCCGGAGCGCGGCTACATCATCAACGTGGGCTGGGAGCTCATGGACCTGAAGAGCGACGCGGTCCCGCACGACCCGCAGGCCTTCTACTGCGGCATCCCCGAGATGTACCGCGAGACCGGCGTGCCGCTGGCCGACATCCACCACATCCAGTGGAGCGACCTCGAGGGCAAGACCCCGTTCCGCTCCGATACGAAGCTGCAGAAGGAGCTGCTCCGCCTCATGAAGCGCTATCCCATCATGGCCCATAACGCGGCCTTCGAGGATAGCTGGTTCATGCTGCACCTCCCCGGGTACGCCGAGGCCCGCGCGCGGGCAAGATCATCGTCATCGACTCGCGCCACATCTGCCGCTCCATCGACGGCGAGGTCCGCACCCTGCCCCGCGAGAGCGCCCCGGCGAGCCTTCAGAACTGGGCGCGTCGCCGCGGGACGCTCGCCGCGGACGAGAACGAGCTGCACCTGGGCCTCGACGACACCGACCTCATGCTGCGCACTGTGCAGGCGGAATTTAACCTCAAGAACATGTTCCTCAAGTAGGGTCGTACTGCGTCGGGGCGGTGACCCCGCCGAAGGGTCGAGCTTTTTCGTACTGTTTTCCCGATTTGCCGAGTACGCGCTCTTTGCGCCTTGCCGCAACCTGCGGTTTTGCTGCTCTCAAGACCTTCCAAACTCCGGGTTTCTCAAAGTCAGTACGAAAAAGCTCCGCCACCAACGGATGCATGACAATTTCATAAGACGACTCTCAGAAAACGCTCCTATTCTTGGAGCGTTTTCGCGTTACACTCGACGCCATGACGCCCATCATAGAAGACAGCACGGCTGGCGGCGGCGAGATTGTCATCGGCCTCAACGGATCCAAAGAAACCTATGCGCTCAAGGGAGAAGAATACCTCGAGGCGGATGCCCATGCCGCCGAGCCCGCCGACGGCCTGCTCAACGCCAAGATTAAAATCTCGGGCAAGGTCGACACCTCCAAACCCGGCACGTACAAAGTGAGCTATCGCGTGTCGGACTCGTCTGGTCATACCGCAAAGGCAGTGCGCACCGTACATGTTGTCGAGTCGATGGAAACCATGCAGGGCGGCGCGCCTATCCTCATGTACCACTACGTCTATCGACCCGACAACCCGCCGGCGACCTCAACGGCGACTTCATCGCAGCCCCTACATCGCCTTCGAGTCCCACTCCTTTGGGATGCACAAGCCCGGCGGCAACGTGGGGCACGGCGGCATCATCAGCGCCATGAGCCGCGCTGACATCGCGGCGGATCTCAAGCACGCCCAGGAAATCGCGGGCGGGACCCAGGCCTTCGCCTATCCCTTCGGCGACGTCACCGACGACGGCCGCGCGGCCGTGCGAGACGCCGGCATCCTCTGCGCCTTCACCATGCAAAACTCGTGGGCTCACGTGGGCGACGACATCACCGCGCTGCCGCGCGTGCGCATCTCCGGAGAGTATTCGCTCGATTCGTTTATCGCCCTGGCGAACGGATAGAACGCGCTGGCGACAGCCAGCAGAAATGAATTCGCCCTCGCGCGGGCCGACTCGCAGGCGCCCGGCGAACCCATGTACACCCGACCTGGGTCAGTCCATCACATAACGCTCCAGCATGGACGCGTCGTGGATGACGATGCGGCCATCGTGCCCGCTCGTCGAAATGACGCCCTGCTCCCTGAAACCGCGCAGGATGCGGTTCACGCTCGTGCGCGACGAGGCCCCGCAGAACTGCGCGATGTCCTCGTTTGTGACATCGAGGGCGATCACGCTCCCCTCGTCGCAGGGCACGCCGAAGCGCTCGTTCAGGTCGTACAAGAACCCTCCCACGGCGCCGACCTTCCCATTCATCGTCAGATAACGCATGCGATAGAGGCTCTCCTCCAGGCTCGCGCGGTAATAGTCCTTCACATAGCCCAGCAGGCGAGAATCCTCATTCACGAACTCCCAGAACCTCACGCGGGGAACCGCCATGTAGGTCGCCTCGGGAGATTCCACGCGCACGCTGTAGGGGGATTTCGCATGGCTGCTCACCTCGTCGCGGAGAAGCGAAACGGGGCTCGGACCCTTGATGTAGGAGATGTTGAACCGGGTACCCTCGCGCAGCGTGACACTCGCCTTGACCACGCCCTCCACAAGAACGAACACGTACTCCTGATCGAAGCCGTAGTACGAGAGATACTCATGGCGAGCTTTGCGCATCTCGTGAAATCCCCGCTCGCGCAAAAAGTCGACGAGATAGTCAGATCTCTCGATCACGCGCACCCCTCCCATACCTGACCTCCGGAAATCGCAACTCTATCGGACTGTGAAGCCGAAGCTGTACCAAATGGTAACAACATAGGTCAGACCGCCCCGATGCCATCACCACCATAGTTACCCCTCGTCCGTACCGGCAATCAACCAAGAGAGGGGCACACATGTTTGATATAGATTTGCCATATGACCGAGGACGGATGCATCTGAGCCTGCCGGATGAAAGCGTCGTCGGCGTGCTCGCGGGCAAACAGGGAGACTTCACGCCCGACGCTGGGCAGGAGGAGCTCGTCGAGCGGGCGCTCGACACCCCTTACGACTCGCCCACACTCGAGCAGCTCTGCCAGGGCAAACGCGACATCGTGATCATCAGCTCCGATCACACGCGCCCGGTTCCCTCACGCGTGACGATGCCCATCCTGCTGCGTCGCATCCACGCGGCGGCACCCGAGGCGCACGTGCGCATCCTCGTGGCGACCGGCATGCACCGGGCATCCACACATGAGGAGCTCGTGGACAAGTATGGCGAACGCATCGTCGCCGAAGAGGAGATCGTGATGCACGTCGCCACCGACGACGAGGCGATGGTCGCAATCGGGACCCTGCCCTCCGGCGGCGAGTGCATCATCAACCGTATCGCAGCCGAAGCCGACCTGCTACTCGCCGAGGGCTTCATCGAGCCACATTTCTTCGCCGGCTTCTCGGGGTCTCGCAAGTCGGTGCTGCCGGGCGTGGCGTCCTACAAGACCATCATGTACAACCACAACGGGCAGTTCGTGCACGACCCGCGGTCGCGAGCGGGCATCATCGAGGGCAACCGCGTGCACGACGACATGATGGCCGCCGCCGAAATGGCGGGCCTCGCTTTCATCCTGAACGTCGTTCTGGACGGAGAGCACCGTGTCATCGGGCGTTCGCGGGTGACATCCATGCGGCGCACGAGGCGGGCTGCGACTTTGTACGCGGGCTCGCCGGCGTGCGCGCCGTGGACTGCGACGTTGCCATCACCTCCAACGGCGGCTACCCGCTCGACCAGAACATCTACCAGGCCGTCAAGGGTATGACCGCCGCCGAGGCGACACTCGACGAAGGCGGCGTCATCATCGCGGTCGCGGGATGCGCCGACGGCCACGGCGGAGAGGGCTTCTTCAAGAACATCGCGGAAAACGACCCCGCTGCGTTCGAACGCTCCTGCATCGACCGTCCCAAGGACCAGACGCTGCCCGACCAGTGGACCGCCCAAATCTTCGCGCGCATCCTCGCCCATCATCCGGTCATCCTCGTGAGCGACCTATGCGACCACGACATGATTCGAGCCATGCACATGACGCCCGCAAGCACCGTCGACGAGGCCGTGCAGCTGGCCCGCGAGCTCAAGGGGCCGAACGCGCGCTTCGCCATCATCCCCGATGGGCTCGGCGTTGTCGTTCAGCGCTGACGACTCGGCCCGCCAAATAAGATCGCCGCCGCCGACAGACCAGCACGACACACGGCGGCAACGATCGCCTCAGACGAAACGACCATCGAAAGGAACCACATGATCACCCCCATCCTCGCCGAGTTCGCCTCAACCGCCCTCATGATCGTCTTCGGCGTCGGCGTCCATTGCGACGTCACGCTCAAGGGCAGCAAGTACCGCGATTCCGGCCACATGTTCGCCATCACCACCTGGTCGTTCGGCATCAGCGTGTGCCTGTTCATCTTCGGCGGCGTGTGCATGAACCCCGCCATGGCCCTTTGCCAGGCAATCGTCGGCCTCATCCCCTGGAGCAGCGTGGTGCCCTTCGCCATCGCCGAGATGCTCGGCGGCGTCGCGGGCGCATGCATCGCCTGGCTCATCTACGCAGATGACTTCCGCGCCTCCGAGGGCGAGGTCGACGGCGTCGCCATCCGCAATATCTTCTCGACCAACCCCACGCCCGAGTCCTACAACCTGGTGCGCAATTTCTGCATCGAGGCGTTCGACACCTTCGTGTTCCTCACCGGCATCCTGTGCATCGCGGCCCATGCGGGCGACAACCTGCTCGCGCTGGGCATCGGCGTGGGCCTGCTGGTCTGGGCCGTGGGCATGGGGCTCGGCGGCGTGACGGGCTTCGCCATGAACCAGCGCGCGACCTCGGCCCCCGCATCGCCTACCAGCTGCTGCCCATCCGCGGAAAGGTCGACAACAACTGGCTCTACGGCTTGGTGGTGCCCGGCATCGCCCCGTTCGCGGGCGCCATCGCGGCCGCGCTGTTCACCACGTCCGTTCTGGGCATCGCGTTCTAGAAGAAGCGCCGCCGCGCCCGTCAATCATGCCCGCGTAGCCCCAAATGGTCCTCAACCTCGTCATCGGGGATGTACTCCAGCAGATCGCCGGGCTGGCAATCAAGGGCGCGGCACATGGCTTCGAGCGTCGAGAAGCGCACCGCGCTGACCTTGCCCGTCTTGATTCGCGACAAGTTAACCGGTGACAACCCGATGCGCTCGGCAAGCTCCTTTCCACTCACCTTGCGTTCCGCGAGCATGCGGTCCAATCGCAGCACGATCATGCGCACACCATCCGTTTACAGGAGCTCGTCGTCTTGACGCTGCAAGACGGCACCGTAATCGAAAGCGATGCCCACGGCGATGAGCAGCATGCCCAGTGCGAGCATCCATCCCGCCTCCGCGCCGATCTCCCATACACCCATCTTCCACATCCCTACGGGGGTCAGGTAAAACGTCTGCGCCAAAGACGAGATGAGCCACCCCACACCATTGGAGAGCACGACGGCGAAAACGGCGATAAGGCCTGCGGACTTCAGGCGGCACGCCGCCGCGGCGGTGAACGGGGTTCCCTCGCGCTCGATATCACGGAAGAAGCGCACACCCTGAAGCAGCAGGAACGCCCCCATCAGCGTCGTAAGGACGTCAGCCGCCTCTTGGGCGGCGGGCACCGATTTATCCCAGTCAAAAAGAAGATAGCGGTCATCCGATTCCGTCGACACAGAGCCGTCGTCCGCGACATCCCGATACGGGTCCTTGGCGAGATACCCGTACACGGGATGGTCGACCTCTCCGTTGAACGATGCCCCCTCCCCGACGGACACCCAGCTCAACACCTCGGGCACAGCGGCGGGAAAGCGGTTCAGCGCGGAGACGGCAAGGAGCACGGCGGCCACCAGGCACAGCGCCGCCGCTCCCGCGCACACATATGCGGCCCGATGGGCGAACGTCGATAGCGCGCCAACTGCCTCATCGCGATGGATCGGCACTTCTTGCGCGAACATGACGGGAACCTTCATCGTCACCATCTCCCAAACATCTCGAACACCCTTGCGTTCTGCCCACGTTATTCCCCACTATTAATGTTTGTCATTAATTATTTGCAAGTGACAGGGCGAAGGGAAGCGAATTGCCGGCAAACGGCAAACCTGCCATCCGCTCCAAGACTTTTCCTTGACATATGAGCATACGTTCATATAATCATTTGTAGTTGATGTATGAGCATGTGTTCATATGAAAGGAGGAGCCATGGATACACACGAGAACCAGCACGGCCCGAACGCCGGCACCCCGGAGCGCGCTCTGGACGACGCCGCGGAGTCCCTTCCCGAGGAAGAGCTGCTCTACGACCTCGCCGACCTCTTCAAGGTCTTCAGCGACACCACGCGCATCAAGATCCTCTACGCCCTCATGAACGATGAGAAGAGCGTCAACGAGATCGCCGAGAGCCTCGGCGCCTCGCAATCGGCCGTCTCACATCAGCTGCGCATCCTCAAGCAGGCGCATCTGGTCAAATTCCGTCGCGACGGCCGCAACATCCACTACTCGCTCGCCGACGACCACGTCCTGACCATCCTCGATCAGGGCCTCACCCACATCTGCGAGTAGCCCCTCATCTCAATTGGGGGGGGCAGTCCCTCAATTGAGGAGCCGCGAGTAAACGCCCATCCGGGCGCTCTCGATAGTTTTCCAAACCAACGGAAAGGAACCCATCATGCGTAAGGTATTCAAGCTCGACGAGATCGACTGCGCCGTGTGCGCCGGCAAGCTCGAGGAGGCCATCAAGAAGCTCGACGGCGTGCAGGACGCCAAGATCAACTTCCTCACCCAGAAGCTCACGCTCGAGGCCGCCGACGAGGACTTCGACGCCGTCCTCGAGTCCGTGGTCAAGCTCACCGCGGAGGTCGAGCCCGACTGCGAGATCCTGCGCTAAGACGCGCACGCTGCGCGACGCCCACCGCCGGCACCGTGCGAACCGCGCGGTCGCCGACCGCCCCGCCAAGCCCGCATAGCTACCCGTGGACCGCCGACGACCGGCGCTCCCTATCGATTGGACCATTCATGAACAAGAAGCAAAAGAAGTGGCTCAAGCGCATCCTCCTCGCGCTCGCCATCTTCTTCACCGTCATGGCGCTCGACGAGTTCGGCGTGCTAGCGGGCATCTTCGGGGAGCCCGGCGCGCTGTATGCGAGCTTCGCGCTCTACCTCATCCCCTACCTCATCGCCGGGCACGACGTACTTCTCAAGGCGTGGCGCAACATCCGCCGCGGCGAGGCCTTCGACGAGAGCTTCCTCATGGCCGTCGCGACCATCGGCGCGTTCGCCATGATCTTCTTCCCCGACACCGAGCCGCATATGGCGGAGGGTGCGGCCGTCATGCTCTTCTACCAGGTCGGCGAGCTGTTCCAGAGTTATGCCGTGGGCAAGAGCCGCAAGTCCATCGCCGCCATGATGGACATCGCCCCCGACTACGCCAACATCGAGCGCGACGGCGCCCTCGTGCAGGTCGATCCCGACGAGGTTCAGATTGGCGACATCATCGTCATCAAGCCCGGCGAGCGCGTGCCCATCGACGGCATCGTCGTCGACGGCGCCTCGCAACTCGACACCGCCGCCCTCACCGGCGAATCGGTGCCGCGCCGGGCAGATGAGGGGGATGAGGTCATCTCCGGCTGCATCAACATGACGGGTGTCCTGCGCGTCCGCACCACCAAGCTCTTCGGCGCTTCGACCGTGAGCCGCATCCTCGAGCTCGTGGAGAACGCGAGCGAGAAGAAGGCGCACACCGAGAACTTCATCACGCGCTTCGCACGCGTCTACACGCCCATCGTCACCTTCGCGGCGCTCGGCATCGCCGTGATCCCGCCGCTGCTGGGCATGGGCGCATGGCCCGATTGGATCCTGCGCGGTCTCACCTTCCTCGTGGTGAGCTGCCCGTGCGCACTCGTGATCTCGGTGCCGCTGTCGTTCTTCGGCGGCATCGGCGGGGCATCCAAACTCGGCATCCTCGTCAAGGGCTCCAACTACCTCGAGGCGCTGTCCGAGGTCGACACCGTCGTGTTCGACAAGACCGGCACCCTCACCAACGGCACCTTCAACGTGGTCGCGATCCACGCCGAGGGCGGGTCGACCCCGACTACATGCTGTCCATGGCGGCGCACGCAGAGGCGTTCTCCGACCACCCCATCGCCGTTTCCATCAAGGAAGCCTATGACGGCGTCATCGAACAGGGGCGCGTCGAGCAGGCGGCCGAGGAATCGGGCCACGGCGTCGCGGCCACCATCGATGGTCGCGAGGTGCTCGTGGGCAACGACAAGCTCATGGCCGCCCATGATGTGAGCTGGAACGACTGCAAGATCACCGGCACCATCCTGCATGTCGCCATCGACGGCTCGTACGCCGGGCACATCGTCATCGCCGACGTCGTGAAGGATGACGCCGAGCAGGCCATCTCCGACCTGCACGCTGCGGGCGTCGAGCGCTGCATCATGCTCACCGGCGACCGCGACGAGGTGGCGCACGCCGTGGCGAAGCAGCTCGGCCTTGACGAGTATCACGCCCAGCTGCTCCCCGGCGACAAGGTCGAGCAGGTCGAGCGCATCCTCGAAACCGCGCGCGGCAACCTCGCCTTCGTGGGCGACGGCATCAACGCGCCCCGGTGCTCACCCGTGCCGACGTGGGCATCGCCATGGGCGCCATGGGCTCGGACGCCGCCATCGAGGCCGCGGACATCGTCCTCATGGACGACAAGCCGAGCAACATCGCCCGCGCCATCCGCGTGGCGCGCAAGACCATGCGCATCGTGCATCAGAACATCGTGTTCGCCATCGGCGTCAAGGTGCTCATCCTCGCGTTGGCTGCCGTCGGCATCGCGAACATGTGGCTCGCGGTCTTCGGCGACGTGGGCGTCGCGGTGATCGCCATCCTCAACGCCATGCGCGCGATGAGCGTCAAACGGGATTAGCGCGGTCCCCGATGGCCGCCGACCCACCATCGAAGCGCGCAAACCAAAGCGCCGATCGGCATGAGAAAGGGCCCGTTCGCAGGAACGGGCCCTTATTCTTTGCGACAAGCCTGGCCGATTCAGCCCTACTTGACCTTGTTCACGCGCGCCGGGGCAGCGGTCCCGCGCTTATTCTCGCGCACGAAGAGCACGGCTATGACCAGGCCCACGAGGGCGATCGCCGCGCAGCCGAAGTACGCCGCGCCCGCGCCGGCGACCGTCGCCGCCGCTGTGCTCGCGCCACCGGCCAGGGCATTGGCCTGAACGGACGACATCACGGTGACCAGCAGCGCGGTCGAGATCGCGCCGAAGACCTGGCGCCCCGTGTTGGCGATGGCGTTGCCGTGCGCGATGAGCTCATCGGGCAGCGCGTTGACGCCCCAGGTGTTCACCGGCATGTTGGCGAGGCCCTGGCCACACGCCTGCAGGGCGCACAAGGTGGCGGCCATGACGACCGTCAGGCCGGTGCCCATCACGCCGAACCCGAGCAGAGAGCCGACGATGACCGCCATACCGCCCACCGTGACCAGGCGCGGCCCCATGCGGTCGAACAGCATGCCCGAGATGGGCGACAGGATGATGCCCGCGATCGAGGCGGGAAGCATGACCATGCCCGTCGTGGTCGCGGAGGCGCCCATGCCGTTTTGGACAAGCAGCGGCAAGATCACGTTGGTGCCGGCGACCGCGGCATTGATGAGCGTGACCATGAGCGCGGCGACGAGGAAGTTGCGCGTCTTGAGGCAGCGCAACTCGAGCATGGGCACCTCGAGGGACAGCTGCCTGCGAATGAACAGGACGAGGGCGATCAGGCCGATGACGGCGGGAACGATCACCATGGGGCTCATCCAGCCGGCATCGGAGGCGCTGGAGAAGCCGAGGAGCAGGCCGCCGAAGGCGATCGTGGACATCACGACGGAGGCGATGTCGAGGCGCGGGTTCTTGAGGGCGCCGACGTTCCTCATGAGCGGGATGCCGAGCAGCAGGATCGCGCCGGCGAGGGCGGCGATGATGAGGAACATGGGCCTCCAGCCCCAGGCGTCGATGACCAGGCCTCCCAGCACCGGGCCCACGGCCGGGCCGGCCGCCATCACGATGCCGGCGACACCCATGGCGGTGCCGCGCAGCTCGACGGGGAACACGAGCAGGGGCACGGTGCCCACGAGCGGCATGAGGATGCCGGCGCCGGCGGCCTGCAGGACGCGGCCGGCGATGAGCAGCAGGTAGCTGGGGCACAGGGCGCACATCACCGTACCCGCCACGAACAGCCCCATCGAGAGGAAGAAGAGCTTGCGGGTGGGGTACTTGTCCATGAAGTAGCCCGAGATCGGCACCATGATGCCCGAGACGAGCATGTAGATGGTCGTGACCCACTGGGCGGCACCGGCGGTCACCCCGAACTCGCGCATGAGCGCCGGCAGCGCGGGCGCCATGACGGTCTGGTTGAACAGCGAGACGAACGCGCCGAGCGTGATGACCCCGACGATGACAACCGCGTCTTTATCGACGCGCGGCTTGGATGCGGCATGTGACATATGCGCGCACTCCTCTCCCCCGCATGTGCATGCGGGACACATGGCATCGCACCCGTGCCATACATGCTGGAAACGGGGTCGATGCCGGTATTCGATTGCAGTGAAGCTATAGAGATCGGGAGGGCGATGCGCCCTCCCTGCGACGGGGCGCTGTGCCCCCGCCAGCCGGAATCACCGGCGCGCCCATCAGATCAGCGAGCACGACCTCATAGTGCGGCTGGCACCCGCCAACGTCCGCTCCCCACTGAACGCGTGGAGGTCGCGGCGAACGACGAGCCAGAAGATATGTCGGCAGTGATTGAACATGCAATCAACCATACAGCCGGCAAAATGACAACGTCAACAGATTTTTCCTTGACAGACGAGAATCGTCATACTCGCGCTACGCCATTCCCGGATACAGCGGGTGCACCTCCAGCAGGGTCTCAACGCGCTTACGCACGCACATGCGCTCGCGCACATCCTGAGGGGAGAACACCACACGTGCGACCAGGCCGCCGATCTCGCGGAACTCCTCGGCCGTGAAACCGCGGGTGGTGGCGGCGGCTGAGCCCGCGCGGATGCCGCTCGTCACGAACGGCGAACGTGTCTCCCCCGGGATCGAGTTCTTGTTCACCGTGAGGCCGACCGCGTCGAGCAACGTCTCGGCCTCCTTGCCCGAGATGCCTGCGGGCGTGAGGTCCACCAGGCACAGATGGTTGTCGGTGCCTCCGGACACGAGGCGCAGACCGCCCTCGACCATGCCCTCTCCCAGCGCGGAGGCGTTCTCCACCACGCGATCGATGTAGGTCGAGAACTCGGGGCGCAGCGCCTCGCCAAACGCCACGGCCTTTCCCGCGATGACGTGCATGAGCGGGCCTCCCTGCGTGCCGGGGAACACCGCCTTGTCGATGGCGCGGGCGAGCTCCTCGTCATTGGTGAGGATGAATCCGCCGCGCGGACCGCGAAGGGTCTTGTGGCTCGTGGAGGTCACGACGTCCGCATGCGGGAACGGCGAAGGGTGGGCGCCGGTCGCCACCAGGCCGGCGATGTGGGCCATGTCCACCATGAGGCGCGCGCCCACGCCATGGGCGATCGCGGCCATGCGCTCGAAATCGATCACGCGCGGATACGCCGAGGCGCCCGCGACGACGAGCGCAGGGCGCTCGCGCTCGGCCAAGCGCTCGAGCCCCTCGTAATCGATGGTCTCCGTCTTAAGGTCCAAGCCGTACGGCACGAAGTTGTACAACTTGCCCGAGAAGTTGACCGGGCTGCCGTGCGTAAGGTGCCCGCCCTGGTCGAGGCTCATGCCCAGGATCGTGTCGCCCGGTTCGACGAGGGCGGCGTACGCGGCGAGGTTCGCGTTGGCGCCACAGTGGGGCTGCACGTTGGCGAACCTGCAGCCGAACAGGGCGCAGGCGCGTTCGCGGGCGAGGTCCTCGACCACGTCGACCTGCTCGCACCCACCGTAGTAGCGATGCGCGGGATAGCCCTCGGCATATTTGTTGGTGAGCACGCTGCCCACCGCCTCGAGCACTGCGGGGCTCGTGAAGTTCTCCGATGCGATGAGCTCGATGGTCCCCCGCTGACGCGTGAGCTCTCCCGCCAGGGCCTGGGCGATGGTGGGGTCGGAATTTCGCAGGTTCGTCATGAGGGGCTCGTTCATGGGGCTCCAATCAAAGGGAGCGCTCGGAAAATGACACAAGAGCGCTCGGATTAATCTCTACCCGTACCTACCCAAATTCGATGCCGGCCTATCGCATGCATCGTCTTCTGGCACAACAAAAGGCGACGACACCGCTCCTCGCGATGCCGCCGCCTTTACAAATCCTACGGTGGACTCACCCGCTATCTCTTACCGTTGGGACGGGGCTATCCGATTCATCGAGCCCGCCGACGCGTTCCCTCATCGATCGTCTTGCCAACCAACCGGTGGAACTAAAGAACGGCGCGAACGCTCGCTTTTCACATCTAACCGATCTCGGTGTCGCAAGCGGCGGGCCCGAAAGCTGCTATATCTTCAAAACCCATCGGACACACCTCCCGTCTCGGTCGCGGTAACGTTGCGACTCTTTTAGTACAACCTGCTTATGCCCCGACGACCATTGGTCTTTCATGAATGAGGCCACTCAACCGCAAACGGTAGCTTTTTATCCGTAGACGGCATACAGAACTGTGCCTCAAGCAGATTACTCGATGAGCATCGCATCGCCGAAGCTGAAGAAGCGGTACTCCTCCCGCACGGCCTCCTCGTAGGCATCTATGACCTGATCGCGCGTGGCGAGGGCCGAGACGAGCATCATGAGCGTGGAACGCGGCACGTGGAAGTTCGTGATAAGCGCATCCACAACGTGGAACGTCGAGCCCGGCATGAGGTACAGATTGGTGGTGGCGTCCTCGCGCACCGTGATGTCGCCCTCGCCGCACACGTCGGCGCCGTCCGCGCGGCCCTCGAAGCCGCGTGCCGTGACGGCGGGGGCGCTCGAGGGCGCGGCGGCGTCCCACGCGCTCTCGAGCGAGCGCACCGCGGTGGTACCCACGGCGATCACACGGTGACCGGCGGCCTTGGTGGCGTGCACGGCCTCCACGACCTCGGCGGGCACGTGGTAGCGCTCGGTGTGCATGACGTGTCGGTGGGATCGTCCTCCTCCACCAGGCGGAACGTGTCGATGCCCACCTCGAGCTCGACGGCCGCCCAACCGCAGCCCTTATCCTTGATGCGCTGGATGAGCTCCGGGGTGAAATGCAGGCCCGCGGTGGGCGCGGCGGCGGAATGCTCCTCGCTCATGGCGTACACGGTCTGGTACTTCTCGGGATCTCCCTCATAGCTGGTGATGTAGGGCGGCAGCGGCACGTGGCCCGCGGCGTGAATCGCCTCATCCAGCGTGCGCTCAACCCCCTGCTCGTTCACGCCCACGGGCTCGAAGCGCACCAGGCGTCCGCCCTTGGAATCGTTCACGAAATCGATGATCTCGGCGGTGAGCACGACGGGCGCGCCCTCCGGCGCGAGGAGGCCGCCCTCGCGATACTCGACCACGTTGCCGGGCTTGAGGCGCTTGCCGGGGTTCACCAGGCACTCCCACACATGACCGAGCGGGTCGATGTCCTCGCGGCGACGAAGCAGCAGCGTCTCGGCCACACCGCCCGTGGGCTTCTTGCCGATCAGGCGCGCCGGCATGACGCGCGTCTGATTGGCCACCAGTAGGTCCCCGGGTTCCAGGTAATCGAGGATGTCGTAGAAGTGGCGATGTTCCACGGAGCCGCCGTGCTCGAGCGCCACGGCATCGCCCGCGCGGGGCGCGCCGCCCTCGAGCTCGCGGTTGAGCACCAGCAGACGGCAGGAGTCGCGCGGCTCGGCGGGTGCCTGGGCGATCAGCTCGTCGGGAAGGTTGTAATCGAAATCATCGGTGCGCATGGAGTCGCCTTTCGCATGAGAGCCGCGTGGCCAAGGCCGAGCAGTCGGGTTGTCGAACAGCCGTCCATGATAGCGCAGCTCAGTGGGCCTTATCCCTGGGATGCGACGCGCCTCGCCTTCTGCGCTTTTCGTTCATCGCGCAGGCGGGCGCGGTCGAGGGCGGCCTCGGCGGCCGAGAAGCGGCAACCGCAGTAGTTCTGCCGATACATACCCAATTCGCGGGAGCGCCGCGTGGCCTGGGGGTACCAGGGGCGGAAATCGCGGATCACCGGGGTGAGGCCGTGTGCCGCCGACAGTTTCTCCAACACGTCATTACAGGTGTCGAATAGCTGGTACGGCGACACCGCGAGCGTGGTGGCGATATGCGAGAAGCCCTCGCGCTCGGCCACCCGACATCCTCCGCGAGACGCAGGGCGTAGCACGCGCGACAGCGCCGCTCGCGATCGGCGCCCCA
>ENA-OQBG01000066-OQBG01000066.1-human-gut-metagenome-genome-assembly--contig:-NODE-66-length-31991-cov-5.428038_pt1 | contig 31991 bp, 35 predicted proteins | sample MGYA00242746_ERZ504551 | MGnify/ENA primary metagenome ERZ504551 (study PRJEB26092, sample SAMD00036289) | human gut metagenome | host: Homo sapiens | study: EMG produced TPA metagenomics assembly of... | reverse complement strand
CCGATTCGGAAGCGCTCTGCACCCATCGGGCAATTCGTCGTTTACCGCAGCTACATCGTGCCCGCTCGACCCTACTGCAGGCTCATTCGATACAACCTGGGAATCACCCCCCCCCCCCCACGCCCCAAATCCGAAGCGAGGGGTGACGGCGTCCATGCATCGCGCCTGCGACAACCTCGGCGCTGGCCTCCACCTCGGTGTTCGCTCGCTCCATCCGCGCCTTCATATCGGCTTGGGCAAGGGAATAGCCCGCAAGGGCCGCTTCGATTTTGTCGCACGCCCGAGCTGCCTGATAGGCGCCAACGCCGGCGGGGAATGATCCCAGCGAGCATGAGGCAATCAGCAACCCAATGACAGCCTTACGAAACAAAACGAACCTCCCCCTGAGGCATGGTGTACACATGTATTATCCACCTTAGCAAATTACATCACTGATATACCGATTCATTAATTAGAAACTGTTCACTTATATTACTAGTATTTCGGTTGGTATTAACTGACCCAGCTCATGCGTGTTGTAGAAGCGCGGCGCTCGTTATCGTCTTGCGCCGTTCACATACGTTACATATTTCACAGCATTTCAATTCATAAAAATGGCCGCCGCATTACTGCGACGGGCCGCAATACGTTCCGCTCTTTGAGAGCCTACTGTCCTGCGCTCTCCGCGCGGTCGACTATATGCTCCGCAACATCGTGCTTGTACAGGTTATCGCGCTTGAGCTGATCCCAGCCTGCCTCGTTCACCATATCGGCGTCAGGGAAACGCCGTACATCTCCTCGACTGCGGCACGTTTAAACACGTAGTAATCAGCATCATGGGGATCATCGCTCTCGGTGAGCGTCACCTGAATCTCCTGCACGTCAGGAACCACACAGAAGAGCACCGTCGCGTTGTATGCAAGCGCCAAATCGATGGAACCCCCGTCAACATAATCGGGAACACGCAGGTAATCAAAGCGCAGCACGCCGCTGCCGCGCGTCACGTCAAGATTGGCGCTCCACTCGCCCATAGGCAGATTGATAAGAAGCGCCCCAGCCCATCAACATCACTCAGGCTGCTGTTCACGTAGGTCAGCACGTCATTGCTCGAAGCGTTTACGACCTTCTTGGTCAACTCGTCGGCAACATCGCCATCCAGGTATACACGCCCGTTCGCATCGACCACAACTCCGGAGTCTTCCTTGTAGACGGAAACGCCGCCATCAGGAGTCACATCAACCGTACTGCCCCCGCCCTGGACATGCACTCCGCTCTCATCAATACTCACGCTGTCGCCTTGGTTGCCCGTGAAGGCGCCCAGGCTCTCAATACCGCGCACCATATTGCAGCCAACGAGGCCGACGAGCAAAACGATGATAATTCCCACGACCGATATAAGGACGAGCGGCCATATACGACGACGCTCGACCGATTGGCTCGGCTGCGGATGCAGGACGGCAGAACCGGATTCCGTAACAGGCGTGGGATATCCATGCGTCACAGCCGGATCAGACGTTGCAGTCGGCTGGTCCGAATCATCAAGGGGGACCACCGATTCGATCGATGCATCGGCTTCGGGGAGCGAAACGTGCTCCGCACCCTCTTCGGCAAGCACATCATCGACGCTCGTAAAGCTCTCCTTGGTGCGCCGAAGAGCCTCCTCGGCAGAAAGTCCGTCTTCGAGCAGATCTTCATAGCGGGCAACCATGTTGCCGTAGATTTCTTCCTTGAGTTCAATGTTTTCCGCCGTGAGTACCCTGCCCTCAAAGAGGTGCTCAACGTACATGCGAAGTTCGTTCATTGTTCGCTCCCATCTTGCAGCAGTAAGCTATCGATAATCTGACGCACATGGATCCAACGTTCAGTCGCGTCAGTCAGCTCCTGCGCGCCCTCCACCGTCATGCGATAGTACTTACGTCGAGCGCCTTGCGTCTCGTCTCCCCAGTAGCTTTCGACATAACCCTGCGTCTCAAGGCGTTTAAGGCTCGTATAGAGCGATGGCTCCTTCATCTCGTACTCGCCATGACTCACTGTAGCAACGGATTTGAGAATCTCATACCCATAGCTATCAGCGCCTGAAAGAGTTTTTAAGATAATCGCATCGATATTTCCCCTAATTAAATCGCTCACTGCGTCTCGTGTCGCCACATCGGCCACCTCCTTCGTACTTGGATTGTGAGACTACTTTACTACACAGTACTATGTATGTCGATGTACTTTTGACTGGAAGGTAGACGGTAGTCAGAATTACGTGAGCGGTTATTGCAGCCGGTTTACAAGACCTAAAGAAAAACCCGGTCCGCACGAGGCGAACCGGGTTTCCGAGTCATATGTAGGAAGCGACGTATCGCTTAGGCCTCCATGAAGTTGCGCTGAACGGCGGAGTCAACCTTGACGCCAGGGCCCATGGTAGAGGACACGGAGATGCTCTTGACGTACTTGCCCTTGGCGGAAGCCGGCTTGACGCGGAGGATCTCGGTGTAGAGGGCGGCGTAGTTCTCAACGAGCTTCTGCTCATCGAAGGAGACCTTGCCCAGTGGCACGTGGCAGATGCCGTAACGGTCGGCACGATACTCAACGCGGCCGGCCTTGAGCTCAGAGACCATCTTGGCAACGTCCATGGTCACGGTGCCCAGCTTGGGGTTGGGCATGAGACCACGGGGGCCGAGGATCTTACCGATGCGACCAACCTTGGCCATCATCATCGGGGTGGCGATGGCGGCGTCGAAGTTGATCTCACCCTTCTGAATCTGGGCGATGAGCTCGTCGGAACCGATGACATCGGCGCCGGCCTCGGCAGCCTGCTCAGCCTGAGCACCCTCGGCGAACACGGCGACGCGAACGGTCTTGCCGGTGCCGTGGGGCAGGGAGATGGAGCCACGGATGTTCTGATCGGCCTTACGAGTGTCGATGCCCAGACGGAAGTGAGCCTCAACGGTCTCGTCGAACTTGGCGGCGGAAAGCTCCTTGACGAGCTTCACGGCCTCAAGCGGAGAGTAGACGGCGGCGCGATCAACCTTAGCCGCAGCCTCGCGGAACTTCTTGCCATGCTTAGTAGCCATGTCAATACCTCCTGTGGTACAGACGGGCGAACCCTCCCACATCGTTCACACGCCCCTTTGGCGTGCGAGTTACCTAATAACGAGCGAGCAAATACTTACTCGGCAATGGTGACGCCCATGGAACGGGCGGTACCGGCGACGATCTTCTTGGCCGCATCGATGTCGTTGGCGTTGAGATCGGGCATCTTGATCTCGGCGATCTTGGTGAGCTGCTCATCGGAGAGCTGGCCGACCTTATCGCGCTGGGGAACGGCGGAACCGCCCTTGAGACCGAGCTCCTTCTTAATGAGGTGAGCCGCCGGCGGGGTCTTGCACACGAAGTCGAAGGTACGATCCTCGAAAACGGTGATGACGACCGGGATGATGTCACCCATCTTGTCCTGCGTGGCGGCGTTGAAAGCCTGGCAGAACTGCATGATGTTGACCTGCGCGGCACCAAGGGCGGGGCCCACGGGCGGAGCGGGGTTGGCCTTGCCGGCCGGAATCTGAAGCTTGATGACGGTGGCGATCTTCTTCTCTGCCATGTCACACCTTCCTTGAACGTGGAATATCGAAATCAAATATCGTCAGCGCACGTTCGCTAGAAGCACGGACACCGATGAGCGGTCGGGGCCGAAGCGCTCAAGCGCGGACAAACAAACGGGAATGCTTAGGCAATGACCGTGATCTGGTCGAAGCTAAGCTCAACGGGAGTCTCGCGGCCGAAGATCATGAGCGTTACCTTGACCTTGGCAGACTCAGGCATGACTTCGGAGACCTTACCGTCGAAATCAGAGAGCGGGCCGGAGATGACGCGAACTGAAGACCCGACCTCGATATCGACGACAGCACGCTTGGGTGCAGATGCTCCCTTGTCGGTCTTACGCATCATCTTGTTGTATTCGTCACGGGAAAGCGGAGCGGGCTTGCCGCTGCCACCGAGGAAACCGGTGACGCCGGGCGTATTGCGAACACAAGTCCAGGCGTCGTCATCCATCTCCATACGGACGAGCACATAACCGGGAAAGATCTTGACGTCCTTCTCATCGCGCTTGCCGCCCTCTTTAAGTTCGGTGACACGCTCGGTGGGAATCTGAATGTCGAAGATACGATCCTGCATGCCCATGGTCTCGATACGATGCTCAAGATCGGATTTGACACGGTTCTCGTACCCAGAGTAGGTATGTACGACGTACCAGCGCTTGGACATCTGCTTACCCCCTCAAGCCGGCGAAGAGCACGAGGCCCTCACTGATGACAAGATCGAGAACGGCAATCGATACGCCAACGACAATCAGTGAGGCGCAAACGGCGACGGTGTAGTTGACGAGCTCGTTCTTGGTAGGCCACACAACGCGCTTCATCTCGGAACGAACAGAGGCCATGTATGCCTTGCCGCGGGCAATGAGGCCAGGCTTCTTGTCTGACTTCTTCGCCTTCGCAGGCGTCTTGGTGCTCTTCTTGTTGGCCATAATGGCTTACCTCCGCGCAATGCGCCTATACATTGAAAACCGTAAGCCTCGCGAGGAGGCTTACGGATTAAAGACTGGCACGCCAGGAAGGACTCGAACCCTCAACAGACGGTTTTGGAGACCGTTGCTCTACCAATTGAACTACTGGCGTGTATGCGAAAGAGACTAGCGAGTCTCCTTGTGCAGCGTATGCTTCTTGCACCAAGGGCAATACTTCTTAATCTCCATGCGATCAGGCATGTTTGCCTTGTTCTTGGTGGTCGTGTAATTACGACGCTTGCACTCGGTGCAAGCCAGGGTAACCATAGTGCGCATGTATCTAAACCTCCATGTACTGCCCCGTTGCGGGCACGGTCGCTAACAATACCATCATCTTGGTAATGCTGTCAATCCCATTGGTATTACCGCGTCTATTCTGCAAATGAGATTCACAACTCTTATACAAAAGGCCGTGAAAAGCAGCACAGACGTGAGAATACCCAACACCTTTGGCGCGTTAGGTACGAGACTGGCAGAAAAAAAAAAAGACCCGGCACCAAATGCGGCGCCGGGTCCCTTAAGTACGCCTAGATCAGCGAGTGTAGGTTACTCGATGATGGTGGAGACGATACCAGAACCCACGGTGTGACCACCCTCGCGGATAGCGAAGCGCAGGCCCTCCTCCATGGCGATCGGGTGAATGAGCTCGCCGGTAATGGTGATGTGGTCACCAGGCATAGCCATCTCGGTGCCCTCAGGCAGCTTCACGGTACCAGTCACGTCGGTGGTACGGAAGTAGAACTGGGGACGATAACCATCGAAGAACGGGGTGTGACGGCCACCCTCGTCCTTGGTCAGGACGTAGATCTCGCCAGTGAACTTGGTGTGAGGGGTAACGGAACCCGGCTTGCAGAGAACCTGGCCGCGCTCGATCTCCTCACGCTTGATGCCGCGGAGCAGCAGGCCGACGTTGTCGCCAGCCTCGCAGAAGTCCATGGACTTGCGGAACATCTCGATGCCGGTGCAGACCGTGGACTTGGTCTCCTTGATACCGACGATCTCAACGTTCTCGTTGAGCTTGAGCTCACCGCGCTCGACACGACCGGTAGCGACGGTACCACGACCGGAGATGGTCATGACGTCCTCAACGGCCATCAGGAACGGCTTCTCGTTGTCGCGCTCAGGCGTCGGGATGTACTCGTCAACAGCCTTCATGAGCTCGCGGACGGAATCCATCCACTTCTCCTCGCCGTTGAGGGCGCCGAGAGCGGAACCACGGATGATCGGCAGGTCGTCTCCCGGGAACTCGTACTCGGAGAGGAGGTCACGGGTCTCCATCTCGACGAGGTCAATGAGCTCCTCGTCGTCGACCATGTCGCACTTGTTCAGGAACACGACGATGTAAGGAACGCCGACCTGACGGGCGAGCAGGATGTGCTCGCGGGTCTGGGCCATCGGGCCGTCGGTAGCGGCGATAACGAGGATAGCGCCGTCCATCTGGGCAGCACCGGAAATCATGTTCTTGACGTAGTCGGCGTGGCCGGGGCAGTCAACGTGAGCGTAGTGACGAGTGGCGGTCTCGTACTCAACGTGGGAAACGGAGATCGTAATGCCGCGCTCGCGCTCCTCGGGAGCCTTGTCGATGTTCTCGAAGGCGGTGAAGTCGGCCTTGCAGCCCTCGGTCTCAGACAGAGTCTTGGTGATGGCAGCGGTCAGGGTCGTCTTACCGTGGTCAACGTGACCGATGGTGCCGATGTTAACATGCGGCTTAGTGCGCTCAAACTTTTCCTTGGCCATGAAGCCCTCCTTCTGGAAAAGGTTGCCCCCTTTTGGAGCAAGTCCCTACTTAACTTAAGCGGCCCCCTCGTTTCCTCGGAAGCCGCCCTAGTTACCTGGTAGCGGTGACTGGATTCGAACCAGTGACAACACGGGTATGAACCGTGCGCTCTGACCAACTGAGCTACACCGCCAGATGGAGCCTGCAACCAGACTTGAACTGGTGACCTCTTCGTTACCAACGAAGTGCTCTACCGACTGAGCTATACAGGCCTGACTGGTGGGGATGATAGGACTCGAACCTATGAACCCAGAGGGAGCGGATTTACAGTCCGCCGCAGTTGCCGCTGTGCCACATCCCCAGTCTGTCAAACTCAACCACGGTCCTTGGTTTCCCTCGTTGCGTGCTCGAGCGAATGGAATAATAAAACGTGAAAACCGGCCATGTCAACAAAAGCTTTTATATACACGTGTCCGGGCGTATCGCATTGCAGGTCAATGGCCATATTCTTGATGTGTTGGACCTGTGATTGCCACTCTCTCAGCTCATGTGCACGCATGTTCCGTGCAAGCACTTTAGGAGGATGCAGCGCTGGGGCGTGATGTCCGTACAGATCTGTGCTCGGCTCGATAGGATCCCGTGCTCGGCCGAATCCCGTGCTCGGTAGGATCTCGTGCTCGGTGTGAGAAAACGTTGGTTTGAAATGACCCTGGTATTTCAAACCCATGATAAATCACATTACCAGGCCCTTTTATGTGAGGAATCCGCAGTTTGAAATGTCCCAGCTGTTTCAAACTGCGGATTCCTCACACTGCGCCCGGGCAACGGGACAGATTCCGGCCCGTCATAGCAGAAAGCCCGGCACCGCAAATGGCACCGGACTTCTCACCTCAATGGAGCCAGCGACAGGAATCGAACCCGCAACCCACTGATTACAAATCAGTTGCTCTACCGTTGAGCCACGCTGGCACGCTTGGCACGTTCGCACATGCAAAGCCGTTTTAGGATAGCCGAGCTCTACCTGCCGCGCAAGGACTTAAGTTTGGCGAGGGACTCGGGGCTGAGCCTGCTGCCAAGCGTGAGCTTTATGTCCACATTCTCCTCACGTGCGCGCTCGAAGTCGCGCTGCATATCGCCAATCTCTTCAACGAGCATACGGGCGGAAATACGCGTGACGCCATGCCCCATGACCGTGGCCTGGATCATGGCGTCACTGGTAACCACCGAGCATGCCCTCCCCTCCTCGCGCGCTTTTGTGCACAAGTCTTGGATGACCGTATCGGCTGTGACGCCCGTGGGGGAGAATTCGATTCGCACGCCTCCCTGGGGTAGATTCGGCCGCTCGGGAGACACGTTGCCCGCGGCGTCGAACACCACGACTGCCTCGTACTGGCGGCCTGCAAATGCGGCGACATCGTTGATGAGCGCCTCACGGGCACGGTCGTAGAGATCTGTGGAGTACGGATGGTCACCACGATCGAACATGAGGCCCTCGTATTTGGGCGTGGCATGAATTACGTTGTAGCCGTCGACGACGAGCAGCTCCTTTTTGCCCGAGCGCACACCGCGCGGAGGGACTACGGGGCCCGCCGTGTTGGTGGCATTGAACCCGGCGAACGCGTTCCCCACGCCGTAGGTGCTGGCATCGACAATGGGCTTTGCAGAACCCTCGCCAAAGCGTTTGGCCTTTGACTTTTGGCGGTTCTTTTTGGTCATGTCCTACTCCCCCGCATTCCGTGCCGCGCAGCGCATTGTACGTGGCAGTGCCGTGAATTTGATGTGCATGACCTCTTACTCCCCCATCGCCGGTGCATCCACCAACGTCGTGCGATTGCGACGCAGCCATTCAAAGCACAAAGCCGTGGCGGCCTGGGCCACATTGAGGCTCTCGGTTTGACCGAGTTGGGGGAGCTTAGTGGTGAAGTCGCACGTGTCGAGGACCAGACGCGAGATGCCATCGCCCTCCGATCCCATAACGAGCGCCACGCGGCCCTCGAATGGCGCATCCCAGCACACATCGGTGGCATGCTCGGTGGCACCACCGACCCAAAAGCCAGCGGATTTGAGGTCTTCGAGCGCGCGGGCTATGTTGGGAACCTGCGCGATCGGCAGGTGCATGATCGCGCCAGCGACGTCTTGTAGGTGGCGACTGTCACCTCGGCAGCGCGTTTGTTGGGGATGACGACGCCAGAGGCACCCACGACCTCGGCGGAACGCACGATGGCGCCGAAATTACCGGCATCGGTCACATGGTCGAGCACCACAACGAGCGCCGGACGGTCGGCGGGGGCGGCGGCGATGATATCGGAAAGGTCCGCGTAGGGGAACCTGCCCACCTCGAACACGATACCCTGATGCGCCCCGTGACTGGAGATGGCGTCAAGCTGTGCGCGGGGGACGCTCTTGACGTTCACGCCTGCCTCGCCAAGCCCGCGAGCAACTCACGGATAGCCGGTTCGCCCTCCACTCCCTGGGCGATGAGGGCACGCTTGATGGGAAAGCCCGTGCGCAGCGCCTCGAATGCCGCGCGACGGCCCTCGATGTAGTTCCCCTCTGCAACATGGACGTCGCGGCGTCGAGGAGCCGCCTGGGATTGCGTGGTTCGCTGGACATCGCGGGACTGCTGGCCGCGGGCCCTGACGGGACGCTGCTGCCCCGCGGACTTCTGATCGTGACTACGCGGCGTCTTGGAGTGGCTCTCATTGACGCGCTTCGGTTTGCCCTGATAGTCTCCGCCCCTTTGCGGGCGCTTCCCCTGTGCCATCTCGGCCCCCTTCGCTATGAATCATTCAGCGACATTGTCACATCCCGGCGTGCAAAACTGCACCCATCCCCAATTTACACACGAGCGCCGCACCCGGGGTCGGATGCGGCGCCCGACGATTGAACGGCAAGACGGCGTGCCCAAATCCTCGCTTCCTAGGGTGCCCCAGATTGCCCCGAAGGAGGAGGGAGGACGCCTTAGGGCGCCGACCGACGAGTGAGGGCAAGGTGGGGTGCCCTAGGAAGCGAGGTGTTTGATGCGGGAGCCGGAGGCGGTATCCTCTATCGCCAGCCCCATGTCGCGCAGCTGGTCACGGATGGCGTCAGCGGTGCCCCAGTCCTTCGCGGCGCGAGCGGCGGCGCGGGCCTCGAGGATCTTCTCGGCGGCTTCGTCAATATCGTCTCCCGTATAGCCCGTAAGGCCAGCGGCCACGCCAAGCAGGCCAACCGGAAGCGGCTCCTCGATCACGGGAAGCTCGACGCCCAGCTGCGCGAGCGCGCCGGAGATCACGGCAGCGCACACGCGGGAGGCGTCCTCGTCAACAGCACCAGCCGCCTGCTCAAGGTACTTGTTCGCCTCGGTCACGAGCTGGAAGTACGCGGCGACGGCCCCGGCCGTGTTGAAGTCGTCGTCCATGCAGGCCTCGTAATCGGCTGCAGCCTTGCTCATGGCGGCGGTCAGGGCCTCGGCGAGCTCGGCATTCGGCTCACCCTCGGCATGGTCGGCAGCCCACTTGAGGTTGCGGACCGTGCCCGCGATACGCGCGAGCGAGTTCTCGGCGCCCTCGAGGCGCTCCCAGGAGAAGTCGAGCGGGCTGCGGTAGTGGGTCTGCAGCATGAGCAGGCGCAGGGCCGCAGCGGAGTGCTTCTCGAGCACCTCGGCCAGCGTGAAGAAGTTGCCCAGGCTCTTGCTCATTTTCTCGCCGTCAACGAGCAGCATACCCGTGTGCATCCAGGTGTTGGCAAAACCCTCGTGCCAGGCGCAGGTGGCCTGAGCGCACTCGTTCTCATGGTGCGGGAAGGCGAGGTCGGAGCCGCCGCCGTGGATATCGATCGGGGTGCCCAGATAGCGGTGGACCATCGCGGCGCACTCGGTGTGCCACCCGGGACGGCCCTCGCCCCAGGGGCTCTTCCAGCTGGGCTCGCCGGGCTTGGCGGCCTTCCACAAGGCGAAGTCGAGCGGATCGCGTTTGTCCTCATTCTCTTCGATGCGGGCGCCGACCATGAGGTCATCGATGTTGCGGCCGGACACCTCGCCATACGCGGGATCGCTGCGGACGGAGAAGTACACGTCGCCGTTGTCGGCCGCATAGGCGTGGCCGCCCTCGATGAGCGTCTTGATCATGCCAGTCATCGCGCCGATTTCCTTGGTGGCGCGGGGGCGCACGTCGGGGTCGAGCACGTTGGCGGCGCGCATGACACCGATGAACTTGTCCGAGAACTCAGTCGCGACCTCCTCGGCCGTGCGGCCCTGCTCGTTGGCGCGGTTGATGATCTTATCGTCGACGTCCGTGAGGTTCTGGGCGAACGTGACCTCGTAGCCACTCGCGATGAGCCAGCGGCGAATCACGTCGAAGCTGATGAACGTGCGGGCGTGCCGATGTGGATGTTGTCGTAGACAGTGGGGCCGCACACGTACATGCGGACCTTGCCCTCCTCGATGGGGCGGAACTCTTCTTTTTGATGGGTGGCGCTGTTGTAGATCTTCATAAGCAACTCCTCCTGGGTCGCTCGGGGCGTTTCATCCGGCGCTCGGACAGTCCTGCGCAAGACGCAGAGTCCGCTGGACTCTGCTTTGCGTGCGGAACTCGCGGCGGATGAAACGCCCCCGAGCGACCTTGGAACCGTATACGTGACAGTCTATACGAGCGGGTGACCTTGCAGAAGCGGGGAGTTCCGCTCCGCCGGGTATAGGTCCGCTCAGGATGCAAAGCAAGATGGCGAATCGCCCAAGGGCAATCATTTTAGATACATCGCTCCAGCAGGCAGACGGACCAGGCACCGATGCCTTCGCCTTTGCCTTCCCAGCCGAGCTTTTCGGTAGTGGTGGCCTTGACGCCGATGTTCTCTACCGAACAGCCGATGGCGCGAGCGAGGTTCTCGCGCATAGCCTCGCGGTGCGGGCCGATTTTGGGTTCTTGGCAGGCGATGGTGCAGTCGGCATCTACGAGCTCATATCCGAGCTGCCGCGCATACTCCATCACCTTGGAAAGTAGCGTCAAAGAGTCCGCGCCTCATACGCCGGGTCGGTATCGGGGAATAGCTTACCGATATCCCCTCCACGGCAGGCTCCCAAGATAGCGTCAGACAGGGCGTGGGCAAGCACGTCGGCATCGCTGTGCCCGAGCAGCCCCTTGCTGTGCGGGATATCCACACCGCCGATAATGCAGCGGCGGCCCTCAACCAACCGATGCACATCATATCCATGCCCAATGCGCAGATTCGATGCCATGCGACCCCCTGTTCCAACTGTGTGCACGGGCTAAGCATATACCCTGCAACGCTCTTTTCGCCCCATAGCGCGGAATTGACTGGCCACTGGGCACCTTCTCGGACATCTTCTCGAGCTTTTTCGTATCGTTTTCGGAAAAGCCCGAATAGACCGCGTTTTCAAGCAACGCCGAGCTGCGCTTTTGTCTTGGAAACAGAAGCTCTACTCGAAGGAATCGAAATCCAGTACGAAAAACCTCAAGATGCGTTCCCGAATGCGGCACTCAACGCTAAGGAAGCACCTGCATCACGATGGTCAGCCTTGAAGCCGGGCGTGCAGGGCGGCCTCCACTGGGGCAAGGTCCTCGGGCAGCGTCACCTTGAGGTTGTCGCGAGGAGCCTTGAAGCCGCGCACACGGCCGCCCATGCCCTCGACCAAGGACGAATCATCAGTGCCCACAAAGCCCGTGCGATCGGCCCACTCATACGCGCGGCGCAGGGAATCGGCCCAGAACACCTGCGGGGTCTGGACCGTCCAGAATTGAGCGCGAGGAGGAGTTTCGACAAAACACCCTCCTGCATCGATGACCTTGAGGGTATCGACCGCGGGCTGGCCGCACACGACGCCATCGAGTGCATGAAGGTCATCGGAGGCAGATATGGAGCTAATCGATGCGTCCTCGCACCGAGTCGGACTGGGCGCATCACCATGGAGTGCGCAGTCTGCTCCAAGCTCGCGTTTGCCAGAAACGTTCCCACCCGGGTCGCCGAATGCTGGGGCCTGATCGGCGGATACCAGCGCGTCGATCGCCGCATCGATCGTCTCCGGGAGGATCAACGGGCGGGCGGCATCGTGCACCAAAACGATATCGCAGTCTGTGGGAACAGAGTCCAAACCGTTACGCGTGGAATCTTGCCGCTCAGCGCCAGAGGGCGCGAATGCGATGGGCGTCGCGAATCCGAACGGCGCGACGGCCGCCCGATGCATCTCGTCCGTCTTCTCGGGTGGGCATACCACGACGATGCGCTCGACCCGGCTTGCGGCATCGAACGCCTCGAGCGTCCAGGTGATCAGCGGCTTTCCCGCCACATCAATCAACAGCTTGCCGCCCGGGTTTCCAAACCGCGTGCCGGACCCGCCGGCGACGATGATGGCGCAGCCGCGGGCGCGCGTATTTGTATCCATGCATCCCCCTACATGCAAAGCGGCGCAAAGCCGCGCCGCCTCGTCCAAGGTATCGTGTTACGGTTCGCGCTTTCCGCCATGCATGCGCGCGAGCGAGTCCGCGAGAATGGCAGGGTTGTTCACGCCAAAACTTCCCAGGCGATCGGGGTCCTTCTTGATGTCGTCCATGAGGTCCTGCAGCGAGCCGTACTCGTCCACGATCCGCTCCGCAACGCCATCGCGAACAACCGAGACACGAGAAAGCGTACGCAGCCCCAGCGGCGACATAACGGAATCCTCGTCGAGGTCCTCGTACCCCAGAGCGGCGGCGACTTTGCTGGGGCTCGTAAGGTCCTGGGCCGACATGTCGGAGAACATCACGCGGATCCGCTCGCTGTTCTCCTCGGAAGCATCGGCGGCGTAGTCGCGGATCATCAGGTTGTATTCGGTCTCCATGCTTGCGCCGGCGAGCTGCTCGAGCTGCATCTGCACGAGCTTGCCCTGGTTGCCGAGCTTGGTGATGCAGCTTTGGAGCTCGACCTTCGCTTGCTCCATGATCTCGAAGCTGGAGAAGATGCTCGTGATGTCAGCGAGGGTGACGTAGTCGTCCAACTCGAGGGCGGTCAAGCGGAGCAGCGCACGGTCGAGCGAGGAGCGCGTGGTCTGGAGCGTGGACACGAGCTGATTGACCGAGCTCATGATCTCGGTGACGGGCTGAATCTGGTAGGAGCGGCCGTCAACGTACACATTCACCACGCCGCGGCGCTCGGAGACCGAGATGACCGTAGCGTTGGTGAGCACGCTCATGCGTGCGGCGGTACGATGACGCATGCCCGTCTCACTCGTGGCGAGCGACGGATCGGGATTGAGGTGAAAGTTGGCGCGCAGGATCTTGTTGAGCCCACCGTCGATGACGATGGCACCGTCCATCTTGGAAAGCTCGAACAGGCGGTTGCTCGTGAAGGAGATGTTGAGCGGGAACCCATCGTTGCCGGCGGCGAGGACGGCCTCAGTGTCGCCCACGCAGATAAGGGCGCCGATGTGACCCGCGATGATCATGTCGAGCGCGGTGCGCAGCGGCTGACCGGGCGCAGTGAGGCGTACGGCCTCCTTCATGCGATCTTCTGTGCTCTTCTGTTCCACGACGAACCTCCTCGATTACACGCTTGTCCCATTGTCGCATGAATCGCGCAGTGTCCGAAGGATTTGCAGAAAAGCTACTCAGCGCGAAAAACTGGACCCGTGCGCCTTTGGGGAACACCCCTTTGGCACACGGGTCCAAATCGCATCCTTGCGTTTACTGCGCGCCCGCGCCGACGCTGGTGAGGCCACCGGCGCTATTGGTCTTGCGCGGAGCACTCGTGGCGCGACGCGGAGCGGAAGGTCCAAAACCGGCACCCAACGCGCCAACCGCACGGGGTGCGGGGATCTCGCCCGTCGTATGGCTGAACACGAACTTGCCATCCGCCACATCGCAGAGCACCGTGTCACCGGCATTCCACTCCCCCGCCAGCAGCTCCTCGGAGAGCGGATCCTCAATCAGCCGCTGGATGGCGCGGCGCAGCGACGGGCCCCGTTGGACAGATCGGTACCCTCGCGCACGATCTTGTCGAGCGCCTCGTCGGTGAGCACGATGTTCATGCCGTTGGCAATCAGACGTTCGCGCAGGTCGGCAACGAGCAGCTCGGCGATGCGCGTCAGGCTCTCGCCCTGCAGCTTTTGGAATACCACGATGTCGTCCACGCGATTGATGAACTCAGGCCGGAACAAACGCTTGAGCTCGCCCATCGCCCGGCTCTTGATCTCGTTGGCGGTGAGACCGGCCTCGCCCGTGGTGCCAAAGCCCACGCTCGCGTCCTGCGCGATCTCGCGTGCGCCGACGTTGCTCGTCATGATGACGACCGTATTGCGGAAGTCCACCGTCTTGCCCTGGCTATCGGTGAGGCGTCCCTCATCGAGCACCTGCAGCAGTATGTTGAAGATGTCCGGGTGCGCCTTCTCGATCTCGTCGAACAGGACGACCGAGTACGGGCTGCGGCGGACTGCCTTGGTGAGTTGGCCGCCCTCCTCGTGGCCCACATAGCCGGGAGGCGAACCGATGAGCTTGGAGACCTCGTACTGGCTGCCGAACTCGGACATATCGAAGCTGATGAGTGCATCCTTGCTGCCGAACAGATATTCGGCGAGCGTCTTGGCGAGCTCGGTCTTGCCCGTGCCCGTGGGCCGAGGAAGATGAACGAGCCGCCCGGGCGGCGGGGGTCCTTGAGCGGGCTGCGACTGCGGCGAATGGCCTTTGCGACGGCGGCAACGGCCTCGTCCTGGCCGATGATGCGCGTCTTGAGGGCGCTCTCGCACGCAAGCAGGCGACGACTCTCGTCCTCGGTGAGCGACGAGACGGGAACGCCCGAAGTCACGGACACGATGTCGGCGATCTGCGGCACATCGATGACGATGGGGCTCGCGTCGAGCTCCGCAGTCCAAGCGGCGCGGGCTCGCCCAGGCAATCTCAGCAGCCTGCATTCGCTCCTTGAGCTCTGCGGCCTTGTTCATGTCGTCGGCAGCGGTCGCCTCATCCATGCCCGCCCTGAGCTCGGCAACGCGCGCCTCCGCCTCGCGAACCGCCTCGGGGGCCTTGTTGCGGGCAATGCGCGCGCGGGCGCCGGCCTCGTCCATGAGGTCAATCGCCTTATCGGGCAGGAAGCGGTCTTGGACGTAGCGGTTAGACAGGCTCGCGGCCGCCTCGAGCGCCGCGGTCGTGTACCGAACATGATGATGCTCTTCGTATTTGGGGGCGAGTTTGGCGAGAATCGCCACCGTGTCCTCGACGCTCGGCTCATCCACATCAATCGCCTGGAAACGGCGCTCGAAAGCAGGATCCTTGGCGAGGTACTTGCGAAACTCCTCGGCCGTGGTAGCACCGATGATCTGGAAGGCGCCGCGGGCGAGCACAGGCTTGAGCATGGAGCTTGCGTCGATGGAGCCCTCCGCCGAACCCGCGCCGATGAGCGTGTGCATCTCATCGATGAACAGGATGATGTCGTCCGCCTCGGTTGCCTCGGCGATCACGTTCTTAAGGCGCTCCTCGAACTCACCGCGATACTTGCGCCGGCGACGAGCCCGGGCAGGTCGAGCGTCCAGACGTTCTGGTTCATAAGGTTCTCGGGCACGTTGCCCGCCGCGATCTCCTGTGCCAGCCCCTCGACGATCGCGGTCTTGCCCACGCCCGGATCACCCAGAATGAGCGGGTTGTTTTTGGTTCGGCGGGACAAGATCTCCATCATGCGGGAGATCTCCTTTTCGCGCCCGATGACCGGATCGAGCTTGCCGGCGCGCGCTTCCTCGGTGAGGTTGGTCCCGAACTGCTTGAGCGTGCTTTCGGTCTTGCCGCCCGCCTGCCCTGCGCTCCTCCGCCAAAAACGGCACGCCCGCGCCCGGGCGACCGGAACCGCGCCCGCAAGGGGGCGCTGTTTGCCTTGGTCGTTTGACGTGAGCTTTTCCACAGCGGTGCGCACACTCGCGGCGGAAACGCCCAAACGGCGCAAGATGTCCATCGCGACGCCGTCGCCCTCGCTCACAATGGCGAGCAGCAGGTGCTCCGTGGAAACATAGGTCTGGTTGTTCTCGCGCGCCAGGCGGAAGCTCTTTTCCATAACCGAGATCACAAGCGGCGTGAACGCGAGCTTGGCATCCTCGGTCTCCTGCTCATCCGCCTTCGAACTGCGGATTTCCTTAAGCTGCTCCAGGACGTCATCGTACGTGATCTCGAGGTCGCGCAGGGCCTCGGCGGCAATGCCCTCTTGCTCCTTGGCGAGCGCGAGCAGCAGGTGCTCGGTGCCGACCTTGGTGGTCTTGAGGGACTTGGCCTCCTCTTTCGCAAGTGACATGACCTTGCGTGCGCGGTCGGTGAATCGATCCAACATGCGTGTACCTCTTACGTGCTATCTCAGACGTATTAGTTTTGGTCTGTACCCTTTAAGGTTCACCATCATACCCGATAGCAGCTCAATCGTTGAAGTGACACACACGGACGCAACGCGCTTCGTAACGAAACCTCAAGATCAACGGGGGGCGAGCCCATTTGCGCGAGCACCGTTCCTTTTGGAGCCGCGCAACATGACGCCAAACGAATCAACGCCTCCGGTAGCCCGTGGGCTTACCGGAGGCGCGATGATGAAGTTGGTAGGGACGTCCTCTTCTGTTGCAACTGGAATACGTCCCCAACTGAAAATCCGCGCTACGCGGCGAGGCGCTTGAGCACGTCGACGAGCAACGTGTAGAAGCGCTCGGAGGAGGCGAGCTCCATGCTCTCGTCGGGCGTGTGGACGTCCTTGAGGGTTGGGCCCACGGCAATGGCGTCCAGCCCGTCGAGGGCCTCGGCGAACAGACCGCACTCAAGGCCGGCATGGATGGACTCGATGCGCAGCTCGGTGCCGAACAACGTGCGGTAGCTCTCGAGGAAAACGTCGCGCACGGGCGAGTGCTCGGCATAGCTCCAGCCCGGATACTCGTACTCGAACTTGGCGTCGAAGCCCAGAACGTCGGCGAGCGTCTGCAGGCGGTCCTTGAACTCCTCCTGCAGGGAAGTGATGGAGGAACGCGGGGACAGCAGAATCGTGGCCTCGTCGTCGGAAGTGGCGACCACGCCGATGTTGGAAGAAACGTCCACGGCACCGCCCGCCGCGAGGTTGCGGCGCATCACGCCGTTGGGCGCGAGGCGAAGGGTGCGCACGAAGGCGAGCGCCGTGTCCTCGTTGATGGCCTCGACCTCGGCGTCGTCGGCGATGGCGAGGGCGCAGGAGAAGCCGGGGTCGTAGACCTCGAGCTCCGCGGAGACGGCATCGGCGATGCTCCGGGCAAGTTCGGCGCCCGCCTCGGCGGCGGCGTGATCTTTGTAGACAAGGACCGCCTTGCATTCGCGGTTGATGGCGTTGTCCTTGGTACCGCCGTTGAAGCTCACGAGGGCGGGTTCGCCGGCAGCCATGAGGCGCTCGACGATGCGGGCCATGATGAGGTTGCCGTTGCCGCGCTCAAGGTGGATATCAGCACCGGAGTGACCGCCCAACAGGCCGGAGATCTCGAGCGTGAGGGTGCTGCCGGACTTGTGCTCGCGCGTGATGGGACGGGTGTAGGTGACCACGACGCCGCCGGCGCAGCTCACGGTGGCAACGCCCTCCTCCTCGGAGTCGAGGTTGATCATGATGCGAGCGTCGATCTGGGACTTGTCGAGGGTCTCGGCGCCCACGAGGCCGGACTCCTCATCGGTGGTAAAGACGCACTCAAGTGCCGGATGGGCAAGCGCATCATCATCGAGCACGGTGAGCATGAGGGCGACGGCGATGCCGTTGTCGGCGCCGAGCGTGGTGCCGTTGGCAGTAAGGATGCCGTCTTTGACAACCAGGTCGATGCCGTCCTTCTCGAATCGTGCTCGACGGACCCGAGCTTGTCGCACACCATATCGATGTGGCCCTGCAGCATTACGGCGGGTTTGTCCTCGGCGCCTGCGGAGGCGGGCTTCTTGATAATCACGTTATATACGTCGTCCTGGTACACCCATAGGTCGCGGTCTTTGGCGAACGCCACCAGGTAATCGCTGATGCCCTTCTCATTGCCGGAGCCGCGCGGGATAGCGCTGATCTCCTCGAAGTAATGGAATAGCTTGGCTGGTTCGTAACCGGTGATCTTGTAGTCCATGGTGCCTCCTTGGAACAACGTCAGTGAATACTTCACATACGGTTTTGTATATTCCCAAAGATCAACGCGCCAAACCAGCACGCGCCCGCAGACGCTTCCGTGATGTCGCTAGACGGCGGCAGCGGAATCTCCTCGCGTACGTTGAAACCCCTGATTCCTCACAGTTTTAAGCCGTTTTCTGTGAGAAATCGACGGTCTCAATGTTCCGACAGCCGCATGGGACGACCGCGCGCCAAAGGGGGACGTGCCCCTTTAGCGCGCTTTGGCGTGCATGTGCCACGATGCGCGGACTACGTACGTGGATTGCGCGACTCGATGAGGTAAACAACGAGTGCGCTCAAGACAAGCACGATTGCAATCACTGCAAATAAAATGAGGTAGTTGACGTTCATCCACGGCTGGTCACTCGTATACACAACTGAGCCAAATTCCCCCGGAAACATCGCTCGCATCGAAGCCTGCGCCTGGACAATCGGAGCGATGGAATCCAATACGAGAGGATTGAAGATGATGACACCTCCGGGCAGCGTGATGACGCCGACTACTGACGTATACCACATGAGCAATGCATGCAGTAAAGGTGCCGCAACTGCAGGCAACGCATGCGGCCATGGATTACGGCGAGCACGTGCTGAGACGATTTGCACGATAAGAAAGACTGTCGCCACCAGGACGACCTCCATGTTGAACATAAGCATGTCGAAGGTCCGCAGATTCACCATGTACCAGGCAGCCAGCCTCCCGGGGGTTTGCTGCCAACCCGGTACGCCAAGTGCGCGGCGAGCACCGCGGCAAGCGCTACGAGCATCAGGGCGAAAAACCTCACGACGACGAGCGCCGTAGGCAGCCGCGGACACTCGGGCGCGACGCCGTCACAAAACGCGTTGATCGCCGCATCGAAGGACGACACGCTGGCGGTGCCCAGCAGCATTTCGACTGGATCGCCGCCCGAGGACTCGCACTCCGCCAGCATGAGCAGATTGTCGTGCAAGATGCCCTCGCGTTGAGCCGTGGTGAGGCCACGGCGGGTGAGCTCGGTCCGGATGCGCCGAATCGCGTTTTGCGCCGACTTGGATGCCAAGGCGCACTCGAGCTTTGCATTGCGCACACGCAGGGTGATGATGGTCTCACGCATGGGTCTTCCCCGCCTTCTCCTCGATACTCTCGCTCATTTCGAATGTTGGCCTGGACACGCTGCCGAGCGCTTTCCCAGCTGCGCTGCCGAGCTCCTCCCCCAGTACGCTCTCCACCACGTCGGACAGCTTCGCGAACTCCTCGGCGAACGCGTCGATCTCCGCCGCGCCCTCGGGCGTGATGCGGTAGTACTTGCGACGCGGGCCCATCTCGGACTCGCGGTACGTCGAGGAGATGAAGCCCTTCTTTTCCAGGCGCATGAGCAGCGGGTACAGAGTGCCCTCGGCAATACCCGAAAGCCCGCACGATGCAAGTGTGCCCACAAGCTCGTACCCGTAGGTCTCCCCTCGCCCGACAAGCGCCAGCACGCACCCCTCGAGCACGCCTTTCAACATCTGCGATGAGGTCATGGAGTGCCATCCTTCCCTTCGCTCCCGTATGTGCGAGGCATTCCAAACAACCGCTCGTACACCTCTCGCGCGCCCCCGCTCTCCGCATCGAGTGCAGCACGAATGAGCGAGCCGTCTTTGATGGCCAGCATGGTATCGCAGAGTTCGTCGAGGTTGGACAGAATATGCGATGAGAGTAAGATGCTCATTCCCTGCAACGCCAAGCGCTTCATGATGTACGTATTGAGCGCCACGTTACCAGGGTCCAATGCGTTCATGGGCTCGTCAAGCACCAGATAACGAACACCCGTACAGTACGCCACCGCAAGCGCCAACTGCTGCTTCATGCCCGAGGAATACGCGCGGACGGGCTTGTTGAGATAACCCGTAAGACCGCACAGCTCGATGAGCTTGCGCGTGTCCACCTTATCGGGCCACAGTGCTGCGGCGAGCTTGATATGGTCCGCCGCCGAAAGGTTGGGGTACAGCAGTCCTGCATCGCAGGGAACGTACAGCACCAGCCTGCGAAACGCCGCTTGCGCCGATGCAATGCCGTTGGCATGCACGCTTCCCGCACGTCGCGTCCCGCTCAACGCCACCATGGCCTCGAGCAACGTCGTCTTGCCCTTGCCATTCGGCGCTATGAGTCCCGTGATCGTGCCCGGGGGCAGCTCGCATGAGGCGTTGTCAATCACCACATGGGTTCCGTATGATAACAAGACTCCCTGGACGACCATGCCGCTACCGGACGAAGCGGGGCGGTGGGCATCCTTGCGAGCAAGCGCCCGGCCTCGCACAGCGACAGCGCCAAAGGCAATTGCAAGGGCCACGAACGCCCACCCCAACAGTACGACAGCCGCCAATCCAAGCGTAAGGCGCTCGTCGTTCAGCTGAACCTGATTGGGCCAATAGTTCGCACGACCCGCCACGTCCATAAAGTCGTTCAAATATGAAAGCGGATTGTATGGCGCGATTACCTCGAGCATGGCAGATTCATTATTCACGCTTTCGACGCCGGGGAGCGACCCCATCGCCATATACGCCTCGACCATCGGCCAAGCCAGGAGCAAGCAAACCGTCACAGGGGCGACAAACAAGATTCGCCTCGGCACGACACGGGCTATCGCATGAGTGAGAAGCGTGGAAAACATGGCCGCTAGAAGCAGCATTAGTAGGGCACGGGGAACAATTTCTCCCACCGACCATTCGCGCACCGCTGTCTGGGCCTCGCCCAACACATTCACTACTGGATAACTCGCCTCGCCGAAACCATTGACGAGCATGGGGATAATGAACGAGGGAAGGGCGATAAGGATGATTGCGCCTACCGAGAGCACCGAGAGCACAAGGATCTGACCCGCCATCGCGGTAAAGCACCCCAAGGGAGCTTGAGCGAGCAGGCATCTGCCACTCACCGAGCGGTTGAGCAGTACCGCCAGCACAACCGAAGGCAACACCCACATGAGCAGGGGAAGCGAGCTGTATGCCGCAGCGAAATAGAACAACGCAGGAGCCTCGCGGTACGTTTCGAATATGCGCGAGTCTTCTTGCTGGGAGAGCAGGGTGAAGAACTGGTATTCCGACTCGAGACTCTTCTCGGTGGGGCCGATCAGATTGCCCGCCCTGAATGATTCGAGGTCACTCGCGAGAAGTTGGGCGCGTAGACGGGCGTACTCCGCCGGATCATCGGTCAGGCTCGCCCGCGTCATGAGGCTCAGTTCCTCTTTCATCTGCTCGCGGAACTCGGGCGGAGCGGAGTCGTACGCACCTTCCTCAATGCTCTTGCGCCTCTCTCGCAACGCGGTATCGAGCTGCTCCGCTCCCAGGAAGTAGCCCATCGTGTCGTCGCCTTTGATAAACGGAGCCGCCAACATGAGTTGGCACACCAGGATAACCAACCACAAAACAGGATTCTTCACCATGACTTTTACCAATGCCTGCATGTAACGCAACATGTGCACCACCGCCTTGAGCCGCTCTTCCGCAAAGCTACTTTGCCTTACTAGGTAGTAGCTACATAGTAACGCTAAGTAGCTTATGGCGGGCGCGAAACCGTTCACCGCTCGGCAGACGGCGAAGCGTATGGTCCGTTACCTGATACACTTATGCTATACGTATAGCGTCAGGAGGAGCCATGGAAGCGACAATGCAAATGAACACACGCCTAGCACGCTCGATAAAAGTCGGAGGCGACGCGGTCTTGAGCCAGTGCGGCTATAGCCCCAGCCAGGCCGTTCGGGCGCTTTGGACATATCTATGTGACCACCAGGATGTGCCCCCGTTTATGAAGGAGGCCGAGGCATGCGATATAGACGCAGACCGACAAAGGAAGCTATCTCTCATCCATGACGGCGCCGGCTTGGCAATCAGGGCCGCACGACAACACGGCTACACGGGTCCCACCGGCGACCTGTTAGGGGAAAAGACCTGGCATCAGCTGCGCGACGAGATGTACGACGACATGATCGGCGAGATGGAGGCCCGATGCGTGTATCCGGCAAAAACCTCAGCCTGATAATCGACACCAACGTGTGGATCGACTACTTCATGCGAAGCGAAGTCGACGCAGGCGCATCAGAGCGCTTGCTCGAGGCCGCCATCTTGAGCGAGACGACCCTGCTCGTTTGCCCCACCACCCTAAAGGACGTGTTCTACATCCTGCCGAGGCGATTTCGACAGCAGGATATGCGTGAGGGCAAAGCGGGCCCATCATACGAACCCGTCGCATGGGCATGCGTCGAGCGCATCCTTGAGCTCGCCACGCCAACGCCCCTCGGTCTTTTTGAATGCACCATGGCGCGGTCTCTGCGAGATAAGTTCGGAGACCTGGAGGACAATCTGGTTCTCGCATCGGGCGAATCCGCGCAAGCGGATTACATCGTCACGCGCGATGCCCCGCTGCTGCAACGCTTCCCCGAGGCATGCATCACCCCCGACCGAGCATTGGAGCTCATTTCATAGCGAAAGGCCGCTCGAGCAGCTCGAACGGCCTTTCACAAAATGGTGCAGTTGGGGTACGTCCCCAACTGCACCATTTCGTGCGAAAGAGGAGGGCGCACACCTTGCGTGCGGCGCCCGACGATTGAACCCGAAGGCGGGGTGCCCCGTGCGAAGCTAGGGTTTTCCAAGTGCCCGATATTGACGCGAAAGCGGGGGCGCGTACACCTTAGGGTGGCGCGCCCCCGCTTGAACGGCAAGATCGGGTGCTGGGAAAGCCTAGTACAGCTTGGCGCCGGCGGGGATGCTGTCATCCACGATCAGCACGTTGAGGCGCTCGGGGGTCTCGTCGCCCTCTGCCTCGGCATGGACAGCGGAGATGATCATGCCGCAGCTCGGGATGCCCATCATCTTGCGCGGGGGCAGGTTGGTGATGGCGATGAGCGTCTTGCCGATCAGGTCCTCCGGCTCGTAGTAGTCGTGGATGCCGGACAGGATAGTGCGGTCGGTGCCGGTACCGTCGTCCAGGGTGAAGTTCAGCAGCTTCTTGGACTTGGGCACGGCGACGCAGTCCTTGACCTTCACGGCGCGGAAGTCGCTCTTGGCGAAGGTGTCGAAGTCGACGAAGTCCTCGAACAGCGGCTCGACGACCACCTTGGAGTAGTCGACCGTGGGCTTCATGGGTGTGAGGAACGGACTCGCGGCGCCCGCGGCCTCGGCCATCTGGGCGGCCTTGGCGGCAGCGGCGCCGGACTTGGAGCCCTTCTCGGGCTTCATGTGCGGGAACAGCAGGACGTCGCGGATGGACGTGGAGTTGGTAAGCAGCATGACCACGCGGTCGATGCCGATGCCGATGCCGCCCGCCGGGGCATACCGTACTCGAGGGCGCGCACGTAATCCTCGTCGTACTCCATGGCCTCATCGTCGCCTCCGGCCTTCTCCTCCATCTGCGCGGCGAAGCGCTCGGCCTGATCGACCGGGTCGTTGAGCTCGGAGAACGCGTTGGCGTACTCGTGCGCGGCGATGAACAGCTCGAAGCGGTGCGTGAGACGCGGGTCGTCCTCGTGGCGCTTGGCCTGAGCCGGGGACGGACCTCGACCGGGTAATCCACGACGAAGGTCGGGTTGATGAGGATGGCCTCGCCCAGCTCGTCGAAGAGCTCGGCGATGAGCTTACCGGCGGTCCACTCGGGCTTGTACTCGATGTCGTGCTCGTCGCAGGCGGCACGGAGCTCCTCGACGGGAGTGTCGATGGTGACCTCGCGGCCGAGGACCTCGGACACGACGTCGGTCATGGGGCGAGACGGCCACGGGGAGAACAAATCGATGGCCTGGCCCTGGTAGTCGATCATGCCCTCGAGGCCGATGGCGCGCGCGGCGGCCTTGATGACGCCCTCGGCGAGCTCCTTCATGCCCTCGAGATCGGAGTAGGCGCGGTAGGCCTCCATGGTGGTGAACTCAGGGTTGTGGGTGAGGTCCATGCCCTCGTTGCGGAAGATGCGGCCGATCTCGAACACGCGCTCGTAGCCGCCCACGAGCAGGCGCTTGAGGTGCAGCTCGGTGGCAATACGCAGGTAGTTCTCCTGGTTGAGCGCGTTGAAGTGCGTGATGAACGGCTTGGCGGTGGCGCCGCCTTGGATGGACTGCAGGATGGGGGTCTCGACCTCCATGTAGCCGTTGTCCTCCATGTAGCGACGGAACGCGGAGACGATGGCGGAGCGCTTGCGGAAGGTCTCGCGCACACCCTCGTTCACGATGAGGTCGACATAACGCTGGCGATACCTGGTTTCCTTGTCGGAGAGACCGTGGAACTTCTCGGGCAGCGGACGCACGGCCTTGGAGAGCAGCTGCGCCGTGCGCGGGGCGACGGAGAGCTCGCCGCGCTTGGTGCGGGTCACCTGGCCGGTCGCCTGGACGATATCGCCGAGGTCGAGCTCCTTCAGCACCTCCCAGGACTCCTCCTCCACATCGTTCACGCGGCAGAAAAGCTGGATATCGGCGGAGGGGTCGCGCACGACGATGAACATGATCTTGCCCTGGCCGCGCTTGGCGACCACGCGGCCGCCAATGGTGACGACCTCGGGAGCAAACTCCTCATTGGCAAGCCCCTCGTAGCGCTCGAGCAAATCGGCCGCGTGGTCGGTCACGCTGGAGTGCTCGGGATAGGGGTTCTTGCCGGCGGCGTACAGGGCGGCGCGGTCGGCGAGACGGCGGGCTCGCTCGTCATTCAGCGTGTTGACGGCCTCGGTGGCAACGAGGTTCTCGGCCATGCGAACAGCTCCTCTCATACGACGGAATCGGGTCCGTCGGACAGTGATGGTCAACGGGAGACGCGGACATCGTCCCCGCCATAAGCAACGTAAACGAAAACCGCCCCCCAGCGCCATGAGGCGCCAGGGAGCGGAACGAGCGCTAGGGTTCTACCGGAAATACGGAGCGCGAACCCTAGCGCGTGATCTTGGCGATGGTGAAAACGCGCTTCTTGCCAGATGCAAGCACGACCTCAACGCTCTCGCCCTCGGCATGACCGATGATGGCACGGCCGACCGGAGACTCGTTGGAAATCTTGTGCTCAAGCACGTTGGTCTCGGTGGTACCGACGATGGTGAAGTCGGAGACCTCGCCGTCGCCGTCAATCAGCGTCACGATGCTGCCAATGGAGACGATCGCATTGGAGCCGGCGACGGCGTCCTGAGCGTTGGCGAGTGTGGCGCGAATCTCGGCGATACGGGCGGCGTTGCGGGCCTGGTCTTCCTTGGCCGCATCGTACTCGGCATTCTCGGAAAGGTCGCCGAACGCACGGGCCTCTTTGATGTGCTCGACGATCTCCTTGGCCTTCTCACCCTCGAGATAGGCGAGCTCCTCTTCGAGCTTCTTGCGGCCTTCGGCGGTCAGTACGATCTGGCTTGCATCCATGCGTCGAACTCCTCTTCTTATTGTGCAGAATAACAGCAAAGCGACCGGTGAACCCAAAGCGGGTCAACCGGCCGCGATCAACCCTTTTGCGAGCGGGTTACTCGGCGTCCTTGGCAGCGGCTTCCTTCTTGGCCTTGGCCTCGGCGAGCTGAGCCTCGAGCTGGGCGACTCGTCGTCCTCCTCGACGACTTCGGCGTCCTCGGTGGTGGACTCCTCGCCAGACATGCCCTCACGGATGTTCTTGACGGTCTTGCCCAGGGACTTGCCGAGTTTAGGCAGGTTCTTGGGACCGAAGATCAGCAGGGCGACGATCAGGATGACAACCCACTCAAAACCTTTAGGGAACATACATTTCCTCCCAGAAACTTTCCGTTTGGCGTGAACGGCGAAACACCGTGCGCGTTACAGCTCGAATGAGTATAACCCGCCGCCATGGCTCTGCACAACATCCGCCTATTTTACACGGGCGATCGAGGCCCTTCGTAAGGACTCGGTAAACGGCTTCTAGACAATCTATGGGGCCTTGCACGCTTCTTGCCATATGCCAGCATTCGCAGAGCCCCTTACGCAACAGGGCCGCCCGAAGGCGACCCTGTAAAAATCGATGGTCGGGTTGACTGGATTTGAACCAGCGACCCCCGCGTCCCGAACGCGGTGCTCTACCAAGCTGAGCCACAACCCGAAGCTTCGCTATAGTATCAAAGCCTCGGATGAAAATCTAGCCCACAGCGATAATTGGTCCAGTTTTTTCCATCTTCGCAGCTTGCGCCCACCAACCATGCTCCTTCATGGCCGCGATGCCAATCTTTTCGGCCGCCATCTGCGTGTTGCACACGGCAAAGACGGTCGCGCCGGAACCGCAGACATCGACCGCGCGGACGTCGGGTTGCTCGCGCATCCAGTCCACGATCTCGCCGATCTGGGGGCACAGTTCGCGCGCGATCGGTGCAAGGTTGTTCGAGACATGCTCGAAGATGGCCTGTTCGTCGTGGGACCGCATCGCCTCGAGCATGGGCTCGAGCGGGCTGGCCGCAACGGGGGCCTCGTCGAATCGGCGGTATGCCTCGACCGTGGACACGCCACCCGTCATGGGTTTGACCAGAGCCACAGGAGTGCCGGTGAGCGGGCGGAACAACTCGCTCATGCGATCTCCGCGTCCATCCAGGTGGGCGGGTGGCCCGTAGAGGAAGAACGGCACATCGGCGCCGATGGAACGAGCCACGGCATCGATGCGTTCATCACGCGGGTCAACACCCCAATAGCGGCAGATACCCATGATAGTCGCAGCGGCGTCGGTGGACGGACCACCGAGTCCTGCGCGGATGGGAATATGCTTGTCAATGAGGATGGCGAAGTTCGGTTCGCGATCGAACGCCTTGCCCATCGCGACTGCGGCCTTGTAGGCGGTGTTGCTCTCCTGCGGAAAATCGGCCTCGGGCACCGTCTTGACCATGAGGCGATCGGACGGCGCGATGGCCAAGGTGTCCGTAAGGTCGAGCGTCGTCATGACCGTATCGACACGGTGGTAGCCGTCTTCGCCAGTGCCCTCATGAACCCCCAAGTACAGATTGATCTTGGCGGGCGCGGTGATAAGCATGAACCGGCCCTGCGGGGCTGTGGTGCCCTGTGCACGAGCGGTTGCGCGATACGGGTCGAACGCCGGGTTGGGCACAGTGCCCGTCATTTGACCGGTCGCCGACATCTAGTGCTCCTCGAGCTGCGTGCCAAGCGGGGTGAAGATGTGCTCGCCGCTCTCGGGGTCGAACAGCTCGACCGTACCCGTGAGCACGTCGACGTACTGATACGACTGGCGGGACTTGCGACCACGACGCTCGTCGACCTCGATGATGAACACGGCAGGGTGCACGCCCTTGATGACGCCCATGCGCTCGATAACGCGGGTTCGGCCCATGTTGGCCTTAACCTTCACACGGTCGCCGACCATTCCAGCAAGCGCATCCTGAATCTCCGCGACGTGGTTAACTTCCAGCTCTTCCATGCTATAGCCTCCGTTGGGGCGCAAAAGTACAGATTGCACCCAAAATATACAAACGCTGGAAGTATAGCAGGGAGACGGCGTGTCCCTCAAGGTCACGCCGGCCATGGGCACAACATTGCCTATGGCACGGGGGAGATTGCCTATGACGTTCGTCCCTTTGGACTTGCGAAAAGGATGTTTTCCATAGGCAATCTCCCGGTGGGCATAGGCAATCCCGGCAATCGGTGTGCCGGGGTGAGTGTCGATTCGTCTTGCGAGTTACAGCTCGTCGGTGTCGAGGACGATGGTGAAGGGGCCGTCGTTGACGAGTTCCACCTGCATGTTGGCTCCAAAGCGGCCTGTCGCGACGTGCGGCACATCGGCTCGGGCGAGACTGACGAAGTACTCGTAGAGCTCCGTTGCTTGCGCCGGGGGCGCGGCCTCGGTGAAGGACGGGCGGCGGCCCTTTTTGCAGTTGGCGAACAGCGTGAACTGCGACACGACGAGAACCTCGCCCGCTACATCGTCGAGGGCGAGGTTGGTCTTGCCTTCCGCGTCATCGTTGATGCGCAGGGCAAAGATCTTGCCCCAGAGCTTCTCGGCAGTCTCACGCGTGTCGGCATGACCAACGCCGAGCAAGATGAGGTACCCGCGGCGTATGGACCCCACGAGCTCGCCGCCAATGCTCACACGGGCATGAGACACGCGCTGGACGACGGCGCGCACGTCAGCGGCCCTCCGCCGCGGCGTCGCCCGCCGAGCCGACGAGCTGGCGCGAGAGGTCCTGCAACGCGTGGAACCTATGGCTGATGGCGTTCTTCTCCTCTGGCATGAGCTCGGCCATGGTCTTGCCGGGCGTGTCGTCCGGCAGGAACAGCGGGTCGTAGCCGAAGCCATGGTCACCGCGGCCCTCATGGCCGATAGTACCCTCGCAGGCTCCCGTGCCGGTGAGGACGGCACCCGAGGGCTCGATGAGGGCGATGACGCTCATGAACCGCGCGGTGCGCTCCACATCCGGCGTATCACCGAGATTCCTCAGGAGCTTGGCATTGTTCGCGGCATCGTCACCGTGAACGCCGGCATAGCGGGCGGAATAGACGCCAGGTTCTCCGTCGAGCGCATCGACCACGAGGCCGGAGTCGTCGGCGATAGCGGCGAGCCCCGTCGCCGCGACGGCGGCCTCGGCCTTGATGATGGCGTTCTCCACGAAGGTCGTCCCGTTCTCCTCCGGGTCCTCGAAGTCCCCGAGTTGTCCCAGGGCGACGAAGCGGACCTCGGGCAGGACCGCGCCCAGAATCGCCTCGATCTCCGTGAGCTTGTGGGCGTTACCCGTCGCCACCACGATGGTGCGCTCGGGGTCGAGGGTATCGATGTCGATCTTATCCAGCGCCATGTGCGCCTCCTGTCCTCTCATGTGCTCTGTCGATTTACGTGCGCCCGGACGGGCGTCTGATGGGTCGAGTGGGAACCTGGGCGCCCCGCATTCCTCAGTCGCGGAAGGCCGTCACGTCGTTCTGCAGGTCGATGAGCTCCCGTATGCCGAGCTCCCCGAGGTCGATCAGCCGGTTGAGCGCGCGCGGTCGAAAGGCGTCTGCTCTCCGGTGCCCTGGATCTCGATGATCTGACCGGAATCCGTGGCGACGAGGTTCATGTCGATCTCGGCATGGCTGTCCTCGGAATAATCGAGGTCGAGCAGCTCGCAGCCGTCCACGAGGCCCATGGAAACGGCGGCGACCTGGCCGGTGAGGGGTAGACGGGAGATCTTCCCCGCCTCCACCCAGGCCATGAGCGCGTCGTGGAGCGCGACCCAGCGCCGGTGACGCTGGCCGTGCGCGTACCGCCATCGGCCTGAATAACGTCGCAGTCCACGGTGACGGTGCACTCCCCGAGGGCCTTCATGTTCACCACGGTGCGCAGGCTGCGGCCGATCAGGCGCTCGATCTCCATGGAGCGGCCCTTGCGGCTATTCGTCTCGCGACGAGTACGACGATTGGTGGACGCGGGAAGCATGGCGTACTCCGCAGTGACCCAACCCTGGCGGCTCGCCTTGCGCCAGCCGGGCACGCCCTCCTCGATCGTGGCGGCGCATAGCACCTTCGTATCGCCGAATTCAACCAGGCAGGAGCCCAGTGCGTTCTTCATGACGTCGCGGGTGAGATTGACGGGGCGCATCTCGTTTGCTGCGCGGCCGTATGAGCGGTCGATGAGCATGCGGTCCATGGATTTCGTTCCTTTCGATCTGAGCGCGCATGGCGCGACACGTACCTGTGAGTCGTATATGGGTTGGGGTCTCACCAAACGCGGGCAGCCGACTTCAGGCTGACGGGCGAACGGCACTCAACGTTCGCGGCCCGCCTCGGTCTTGCCCACGGGGCGGTCCCCGCAGCGGTCCCTACAGCCCGCGAAGCTCGTCGAGTGCGATATGCTCGATGCTCTTGAGCGGTTGACCGAAGATGAAGCTGCCGGCCGCGGCAAACTCGGCAATGTTGTCGGACGTGGTGGCAAAGCGATGCTCGGGACGGACGGGCTCCGGCGCCAGCTGGTCGCGGCGACGCAAGATGTCCTCGAGCTCACGCGTGGTCTCCTCCGCAGAGGACACAACGCGCACGCCCGGGCCGAGCGCATGACGAATGGGTCCTGCAAGCAGCGGGAAATGCGTGCAGCCCAAGACCACGGTATCCACCTTGGCCCCGCCATCGACAATCGGCGCCAACGTGCGCTCCACTTCCACGCGGTTCTCCGGCGTGTCGAAGATGTCGCCGTCTTGGAGCCAGCGCTCCTGCAGGTGGGCCCCGGTGGCAAGCTCACGCTCGACCATCTCGACGAAGCTGGGAGCGGGGCAGCCATACACGTCGACGCCCGCGTCCAAGTCCTGAATGGCGCGCGTATAGGCACCGGTACGCACGGTGAGCGGCGTGGCGAGCACGCCGACCTTGCGGGTGCGGGTCGAATTGATGGCGGCGCGCGCTCCGGGCGCGATCACGCCGATCACGGGTACGGGCAGGATCTGCTGTGCGATGCGCAGACCCGCCGCCGTCGCGGTGTTGCAGGCGATCACCATGATCTTGATGTCGCGCTCGGCCAGCCAGCGCCCCGCCTGGAGGACGAACGAGCGGACCTCCTCCTCGGAACGCACGCCATACGGGCAGCGCTTGGTGTCACCCACGTAATAGATCGATTCATGCGGCAGCGCCTCGGCGATGCAACGTGCCACCGTGAGCCCACCCAAACCGGAATCGAATACACCGATCGGTCGTTCGCTATCGAGCATCAAACGCTCTCCCCTCTTGCCGTGCCCACCGTGCGGAGCGGCACCGTGTGATATTTCGCCTGCGCGATACGGGGCAATCCCGCGTGGTCTTTCTACGCCTTAGCCGCCAGCAGGGCGTTCGCCATCGCGATCCAACCCTCGACGACTTTGCCGCGCGTGATGTAGACGTTGTCGTTCTCCTCGATGAGCGCGGGCGCAGCCGGGTCCTTGAGCGCATTTTCCACGCACACGAAGGTCCCCACGTAGGGGGCGGCGAGGAAGTCGGACTCGGAATCGCCGATGGCGAGGGTCTCGGAGCGGTCGATGCCGCACAGCTCGCAAAAGCGCTCGATGCCGCGGCCCTTGTTGAGGCCGGCGGGCATGATGTTGAAGGCGCGACCGGGACTGTCCTCGCCGAGGTCGAGGGTGGTGGGCTTGGACACGTGGGTGAGATAGCCGTTGTTGCCCCACACGAGACCGAGCCCGGCGACGTCGATCATCGCCTGTGCCTGATCGTCCGGCACCTCGCCGCGCATGCCGACGGTGACCTCGCGGTACTTGATGCCGTTGGCCATGTCGTTGTGGTACTCGATGCGCCCCGGCCAGCGATCGATGATGCCCTGGCACACGCCCGCCTGCTCGATGACCTGGTGCGGTGTGAGGCCGCAATCGGGGTCGTAGGGCATGTCGCCGGTAAAGTACTCCCACCGGTTCGCCTTCAAGTCGAGCATGAGCAGGCCGCCCATCTCGCCGATGTAAGAGTTGAAACCGAGGATGCGGGAGTCCTCGTGCATCATCACGCGGGCACGGCCGGAACACGGGATGATCTCGATACCGGCGCGCTTGAGGGCGACGATGGCCTCGACGAGTGTGGTTGACGGGTTGCCGTCGTTGTCCGAGAGGGCGCAGGAGCCAGGCGCCAGCATAGTGGCGTCGAGGTCGGTGAAGACGTATTTCACGCGGGCGAGCTTGTCGTGCAGCCCACCCGTGGGTTCGCACGGCAGGACGGGATAGTTCGAGAGGTCGAAGTCGCTCATGGCAGCCTTTCTCGCGATGCAGGTCGTCCTCACCATCATAAACAAAAATGCGAG
>ENA-OQBG01000065-OQBG01000065.1-human-gut-metagenome-genome-assembly--contig:-NODE-65-length-33700-cov-5.610431_pt1 | contig 33700 bp, 29 predicted proteins | sample MGYA00242746_ERZ504551 | MGnify/ENA primary metagenome ERZ504551 (study PRJEB26092, sample SAMD00036289) | human gut metagenome | host: Homo sapiens | study: EMG produced TPA metagenomics assembly of... | reverse complement strand
GCGGGCGTAGCGGCGCTCGACGGGCGCTGTTCCCTATCGCAGCCGCCGCCGACGACGTTCGACGCGCCGAGGAGCTGACTCCCGACGGAGCGCTCACCGCTCCGAGGAGGAGGGCCGCATCCGCGCGACCTACGGCGGCCTCAAGATCGCAAAGCCCCGCGTGATCATCCCGGTCTTCCCCGGCAACAACTGCGAGTTCGACTCCGCCCGCGCCTTCCGCGCCGCCGGAGCCGAGGCCGACGTCTTCGTAATCAACAACCTCACGCCCGAGAACGTCGCCGAGTCCACGCGCGAGCTCGCACGGCGCATTCGCGAGTCCCAGATCGTCATGATCCCCGGTGGCTTCTCCGGTGGCGACGAGCCCGACGGTTCCGCCAAGTTCATCACCGCGTTCTTCCGCGCGCCCGAGGTCACCGAGGCGGTTCGCGACCTCCTGCAGTCCCGTGACGGCCTGATGCTCGGCATCTGCAATGGCTTCCAGGCGCTCGTCAAGCTCGGCCTGGTGCCCTACGGCGACATCGTGGACGCCACCGCGGACGCGCCGACGCTGACCTTCAACCAGATCGGCCGCCACCAGAGCCGCCTGGTTCGCACCCGCATCTGCAGCGATCTCTCGCCCTGGCTATCCCAGTGCAACGCGGACGAGCTCTACACCGTGGCCATCTCCCACGGCGAGGGCCGCTTCGTCGCGAACGACGAGGTGCTCGGGCAGCTCCGCGCCGGCGGCCAGATCGCCACGCAGTACGTCGACGTGGCCGGCATGCCATCCATGGACCTCGACGTGAACCCCAACGGCTCCGTCGCCTGCATCGAGGGCATCACCTCCCCCGACGGCCGCGTGTTCGGCAAGATGGGCCATGTGGAGCGCCGCGGCAACGGCCTGTACAAGAACGTCCCCGGTGAGAAGTTCATGCCCCTGTTCGAGAGCGGCGTGGCCTACTTCGGGTAGGCAGATCCCCCAAATGGTCCTCCTCGTGGGGTCCGCATATAACGCCTTCGAGCGCGCCGGCTGTTCTGCCGACGGCGCTCTTCCATTTGCGCCCGCCTCCTCATTTGCGCCCGCTCGCGCAATCGCTCGTAATTGAGGTTTTTCGTATTCGTTTCCCAAAAGTCAAAGTAGAGGACGCCATTCAGCAAAAAATCCTGACCTTTTGCTAGATTTCCCGCCGCTCTACTTTCGAAATCCCAAATCGAGTACGAAAAACCTCAACTTCCTAATTCCCCGTTGGCACTATGTGCTCCGTAGTCAGTCTGCACCGATCCACGTTTGGGCCATGGCGCGCTGGCGCCCCCTTTCAAGCACCCGAGTTAGCGGGCTTCAAGCCACGCGCCACCACGACTCAAAATAACGTATTCTCTGTTCAAGCCCACACAAGAAAGGTCGATCCATGCACCAGCCCATGAAGCAACACCCGGAACGAGCCATCAGCGAAGAGGAGGCCCGCAAAATCCTCCGCATCGGCGAGCACTGCGTCGTCGCCACGGTCGATGCTGACGGACACCCCTACGCCACGCCGCTCTCCTACGTCCTGGACGGTGACGCCCTGTTGATCCACACGGGCATCGCGGGAGGCCAGAAGACCGAGGACTGGAAGCGCGACCCGCGCGTGTGCGTCACCGTCGCCGTGGATATGGACCCAGTTTACGTCGAGGAGGACGGTGCTCCCGGCTTCTTCACCACGCGCTTCGCGAGTGTGATTGCCACGGGTACCGTTCGTCCCGTTGAGGACACCGCGCTTATGCGACGCGCCTTGGCACAGATCTGCCTTAAATACTGCCCCGAGCACAAGGACAAGATTGGCGCAGCGATCGACTGGGAGCTCCCCGCGACCGCAATTTGGGCAATCGATCTCAATCATATCTCCGGTAAGGCGGGACGCCGCATCCCCAACGGTAAGGGAACCGTCACCGGCAATCTGGACGGATAGACCACCTACCCCCCTTCCCACAAATCGTACGGGAGGGCACACGCTCCATGCGCCGCACACGCCGTCGGCATGGCACACGTCAACTGCCCCACCGCTTCGCATCCGTATCACCGTCCATTCCATTGACCCCGAAAGGACCACTATGGAACTCATCACCGCCCGCCTTGTCCTGCGCCCCTGGCTCGACAGCGACGCAACCGAGCTCTACGCGCTCGCCCGAGATCCACGTATAGGTACCGCCGCAGGCTGGCCTCCACATGAAAGCGAAGAGCAGAGTCTCGACATCCTCCGCAATGTCTTGCGGGGACCCGAGCAATATGCCGTCACCCTCAGATGCGACGGCACGCTCATAGGTGCAATAGGACTTAAGACGATCGATGATTGCGATTATCTAGAGGGACCCGATGAGTACTCCGCAGGCTACTGGATCGGCGCGCCGCATTGGGGTAAGGGATACGCCCCGGAGGCGTTCTCCGCGCTCATCGAGCATGCGCAACGCGACCTGGGAGCTCGAGCGATGTACGCCGACCACTTCCTCGATAACGCCCAATCGCATCGTGTGATGGAGAAGTGCGGTCTCAAGCCCCTGCGGACAGCCGAGGTTAGCGCGCTGTACCCCGAAGGCTCGCGCGAGGTCCTCATCATGCAGCGCGAACTCAGGCCGGACGGCGAGGCGAACGGCTCATCAGGGTTATGACACGGCAATCGGTTTTGCACGGTCGTCCCCACGCCGCCAAAAGGCCTAATTCATCGAATCCAAGGCTTCCTTCCAGCGTTTTTGAAGCCGATCGAATGTCCATGCGGCGTTTGCGGGACTCGTTGAGGGCAGCACGACCGCGGGCAATCCAACCCGATCCTGCAGGTGCTTGGCGTATAGACGCCCCGCCGTTCCGCCATTGCACACGACATGCCGAATGGGCGCCACCTCAAGCACACGCTCGATGTCTACAGGCTCCACGTTTGCGATGCTCGCATCGCTCGAACCCTTAATGTCGCATTGCGCCACCACGTCCCACAGCGCAATACCATGCGCAAGCAAGAGCGCGCACTTCTCAGGGATCGATTGGGGGACTTTCGCTCGCAGGCAAGACGCTAAAACGCGCCAAAATCGGTTCTGGGGATTTCCGTAATAGAAGTCGTTCGCGCGCGAAAGTACCGAGGGAAAGGAGCCGAGCACTAAAATGCGTGAGCGCTCGTCGTATACCGGTTCAAACCCGTGCGATATGCGTTGATACTCAGGCATGATCTTCCTCCTATCTCCACGAGAGCCTCCGCGCGAGTGGGTATAAGCGACTAGAATACCATCATCTTTAGAAGGGATCATCATGTCAGCCAACCACGACCTTGTCCTGTATTATCGCCCCACGTGCCCGTTTTGTATCCGCGTCACGGACTTCATGAGGAGCCGCGGCATCGAAATTCCCCTGCGCAATATCAGCATCGACTCCGAGGCGGCGCGTACACTCGTTTCGGTGGGTGGCAAGCAGCAGGTTCCGTGCCTGTTCATCGACGGCAAGCCGCTCTACGAATCAAGCGATATCATCGCTTGGCTCGATGCCAACTTCTAAGCTCATCCCCCACCGCAAAACATACGTGCACTGTCGCCGAACAAAGGCATACAGGGGAACGTGTCTCATCCAGACGGGCTCATCGCCATAACCGCGGTGAGCCCGCCTCCCTCTGCGACAGGCCAAAGGCAGAGAACGCGAACCCTACTGCTCTGCCGATACGTAATCCTCATCGACCGTGATTTTGGGCACGGCATCGGGGTACTCTTCGACAACAAGGGCCGACAAGCGAGATTTGAACTCCTGGGGACTCAGCTCACAATCAGCAGGATGCAGCGAATCGAAAATAACATTGGTATGCGTAGGCCCCGGTACACACCGAAGATCATGAATGCTCGCGTGAGGGCTGATGCTCTGCGCTAAAGCATTAATCTTGTTGCGCATATCGGCGACATGGGGATCATTCGTGACGATGGGGTCGTAATGAAGGGTGACAATGAGCCCGTCCTCGTCCTTGAACGCCTGCTCGATATTATCAAGTGTGTCGTGGCTCTCGAGCGGATCGGTCTCAGCTGCCATCTCAACGTGCGCGCTGGCGAATTGCCTGCCCGGGCCGTAGTCGTGCACCATGAGGTCATGCGTGCCGAGGACCCCAGGGTAGCTCATGATTATTGATCGGATATGCTGAACAAGCTCAGGGTCGGGTGCTTGTCCAAGTAGCGGATTGACCGTGTCGCGGATGAGCTCGATGCCGCTCCAACCGATATAGGCGCCCACTGCGAGGCCCGCCCAGGCGTCCAAATTAATCCCCGTGATACGGGCGAATATTGCACAATGAGCACCGCCCCCGTGGCAAGGACGTCATTTTTGGAATCCTGGGCGGTTGCAAGCAGTGTTTCGGATTTGATTTTCTCCCCGAGCACGTGATTCAGATGAGCCATCCATTGTTTGAGCCCCATAGATCCCACAAGGACACCCACCAACGCAAGCGAGAATTCGACGTCAGAGGGGTTGATGATCTTATCAATCGAGGATTTGACGAGCTCGACGCCGATCATAAGCACGAGAACAGCGACGACAAGCCCCGAGAGATACTCGAAGCGACCATGACCATACGGATGCTCCGGGTCGGCGGGCTTACTGGCGAGCTTGAAACCCAGGACGCTCACGATATTCGAGCTCGCGTCACTCAGATTGTTGAGTGCATCGGCAACGATGGACACAGAGCCAGAGAGAACGCCCACCAGCCCCTTGCCAAGGCAAAGCACGACATTGAGCGCAATGCAGACAAAACCGGCAAGCTCGCCGACCTTGCCGCGGTCACCTTCTGCGCGTCGCATAATCCAATCAACCATACGTACCCCGAATCTCTTTACCGTACAGCCCCATAGCGCAATTGCAATTTGACAATGGTAGCACCGAACAGGACGGGTGGCACGCTACGTAAGCAACGACAATCAACTCTAGAGACACAAAAAGGCCGTCACCCCTAGGTGACGGCCTTGAAGATTGCGCTATCAAGCAATCGACTTAGAGCTTGATCTCGATGTCGACACCGGCAGGCAGGTCGAGGCGCATGAGCGAGTCGACGGTACCGGGCGTGGGATCGAGGATGTCAATGAGACGCTTGTGAGTGCGCATCTCGAACTGCTCACGGGAGTCCTTGTTCACGTGGGGCGAACGGATGACCGTGTACAGGTTGCGCTCGGTCGGCAGAGGGATGGGGCCGGAAACGCGAGCACCGGTCTTCTGAGCGGTCTCAACGATGAGCTTGGCGGACTGATCGACGACCTCGTGATCATAGCCCTTCAGGCGGATCCTGATCTTCTGGCTGGACAACTTAACCTCCAACAATGGATGAGCGAGGGCACCCTCGCGGTGTTACACGTACGGGCGAGGGACCTTAGTTGGTACCGTTCTTCGCCATGACCTCGTCCACGATGGACTTGGGAGCCGGCTCGTAGGAGTCGAACTGCATGGTGTAGGTAGCACGGCCCTGGGTCTGGGAGCGAAGGTCGGTAGCGTAACCGAACATCTCGCCCAGCGGCACTTGGCACGGATGAGCTTGCTGTTCCTGCGATCCTCCATACCCTCGATCTTGCCGCGGCGACCGGAGAGGTTGCCCATAACGTCGCCCATATACTGCTCGGGGGTCTCGACCTCGACAGCCATGATCGGCTCGAGCAGCTGCGGATCGGACTTCTTGAGGGCGTCCTTGATAGCCATGGAACCGGCGATCTTGAAGGCGGCCTCGGAGGAGTCGACCTCGTGGTAAGAACCGTCGAACAGGGTGACCTTAACATCGAGGACCGGGAAGCCGGCGATAACACCGGTGTTCAGGGCCTCCTGGATGCCCTTATCGATGGACGGGATGTACTCCTTGGGCACGACGCCGCCGACGATAGCGTTGACGAACTCGTAGCCGAAGCCCTCCTCCATCTTCTCGAGCTTGATGACGGCGTGGCCGTACTGACCGCGACCGCCGGACTGACGGACGAACTTGCCCTCAGCCTTCTCGACGTCGTGACCAGCGGTCTCGCGGTAGGCAACCTGGGGCTTGCCAACGTTAGCGTCAACCTTGAACTCGCGGAGCAGACGGTCGACGATGATCTCGAGGTGCAGCTCGCCCATGCCGGCGATGATGGTCTGGCCGGTCTCGTGGTTGGTGGACACCGTGAAGGTCGGGTCCTCCTCGGCGAGCTTGGTCAGAGCCAGGGACATCTTGTCCTGCTCGGCCTTGGTCTTGGGCTCGATGGCAACGTCGATAACGGGCTTAGCGAACTCGATCTTCTCGAGGACGATCTCCTTGCCCTCGGTGCACAGGGTGTCACCGGTAGTGGAGTTCTTGAAGCCGACGCAAGCGACGATGTCGCCGGCACAGGCGTCGTCACGATCGATACGCTCGGCGGCGTTCATCTCGAGGATACGGCCGAGACGCTCGCGCTGACCGTTGGAAGCGTTGACCACGTAGGAGCCGGACTCGGCGCGGCCGGAGTAAACGCGAACATAGGTGAGCTTACCGACGAACGGGTCGGTCATGATCTTGAAGACCAAGCCGGAGAAGGGCTCGTCGAAGGAAGGATGGCGCTCAATCTCCTCGCCGGTGTCCGGATCGGTACCGGTGACGGCCTCGACGTCGATCGGGCTGGGCAGGTAGTCGACGACAGCGTCGAGCAGCTCCTGGACGCCCTTGTTCTTGTAGGCGGAGCCCACGAAGACGAGGTTGAGCTCGTTGGCCAGAACGCCCTTGCGCAGAGCAGCCTTGAGCTCCTCGACGGTGAAGTCCTCCTCCATGAGGATCTTCTCCATGAGCTCGTCGTCAAAGTTGGCAGCAGCGTCGAGGAGCTCCTCGCGCTTGGTGGCAGCGATGTCAGCGAACTCAGCCGGGATCTCGTCCATCGGCTCGGGGTAGGTCATGCCCTTCGCGTCGGCCTTGAAGTCCCATGCAGTCATGGTGACCAGGTCGATGACGCCCCAGAAGTTGTCCTCGGCGCCCATCGGGACCTGAGCAGCCACGGCGTTAGCGTCGAGGCGATCCTTCATGGTCTCGATAGCGTTGAAGAAGTCAGCCCCCACGCGGTCATACTTGTTGATGAAGGCGATGCGGGGGACGTTGAAGGTAGAAGCCTGACGCCAAACGGTCTCAGACTGGGGCTGAACGCCGGCAACGGCGTCGAACACGGCGACGGCGCCATCGAGGACGCGCAGGCAGCGCTCGACCTCGGCGGTGAAGTCAACGTGGCCCGGGGTGTCGATGATCTGGATGCGGTAGTCCTTACCGTCCTTGTTCCAGAAGCACGTGGTAGCAGCGGAGGTAATGGTTACGCCGCGCTCCTGCTCCTGAACCATCCAGTCCATGGTGGCAGCGCCTCATGGACCTCACCGATCTTGTGGGTCTTACCGGTGTAGTAAAGAATACGCTCGGTCGTGGTGGTCTTACCGGCATCGATGTGAGCCATGATGCCGATGTTACGGGTATCGGAAAGCTTGTACTTGGGCTTAGCCATGTCTTAAGTCCCTTCCCTGAATTACCAGCGGTAGTGAGAAAACGCGCGGTTGGCCTCGGCCATCTTGAAGACGTCCTCGCGCTTCTTCACGGAAGCACCAACGCCGTTGGAGGCGTCCATGATCTCGGCGGCCAGACGCTCGGCCATGGTCTTCTCCTTGCGGGCGCGGGAGAAGTTGACCATCCAGCGGATGCCCAGCTGAGTGGAACGACGGGCGTTGACCTCCATGGGGACCTGGTAGGTAGCGCCACCAACGCGCTTGGGCTTGACCTCAAGCGTGGGCTTGATGTTGTCCATGGCCTTCTTGAAGACGGCGAGGGCGTCCTCACCGGTCTTCTCGGCGACCATATCGAAGGCGGTGTAGACGATACGCTCAGCGGTGGCCTTCTTGCCGTCAAGAAGGACCTTGTTGATGAGCTGCGTCACGAGGCGGTTGTTGTAAACAGCATCAGGCTGGACCTCGCGGCGGTGAGTTTTAGCTGCACGACGCGGCATATTGAATCTCCTCTATCTGAATGGGATCTGGGTCAATCGTCGATCGACTACTTCGGGCGCTTCGCGCCGTACTTGGAACGACCCTGCTTACGGTTGGCGACGGGGGCGCAGTCATAGCAGCCGCGAAGGATGTGGTAACGCACACCAGGCAGGTCGCGAACACGACCGCCGCGGACGAGCACGATGGAGTGCTCCTGCAGGTTGTGACCCTCGCCGGGGATGTAAGCGGTGACCTCGATGCCGTTCACGAGGCGCACACGGGCGACCTTGCGAAGAGCCGAGTTCGGCTTCTTAGGGGAGGTGGTGAACACGCGGGTGCACACACCGCGCTTCTGGGCGTTGCTCTTGAGAGCGGCGTTCTTGGACTTCTTGGGGACCGAGCGACGGCCCTGGCGAACCAGCTGGTTGATAGTAGGCAAAGCGTACTCCTTCTCGAAATATCCAGCTTCCATTCCATGTGCAACGGCATATTAAGGGGCGTCAGCACCCGCCCACAAAACACGCATTTCGCTATGATACGCGCGCGTATCTGGGCGGTCAACAGACCACGCGTCCGCGCGTTTCCCTATTTGGGGCATATTCCGCAGAGTCTCCACAAACAGCGAAAAGCCCGCCCTCCCCTTTTGGGAAGACGGGCTTTAGCAATAGGTGAACCGCGAGCGGGGCTCAGGCGCCCCAGATCGCCCTGAAAGAGGAGGGCGCACGCCTAGCGTGCGGCGCCCGACGATTGAAGGGCGAGGTGGGGTGCCTGAGGCACGCGCAGCTTAGTCCTCCTGCTCCTCGGGGTAGACCTCGTCAGTGTCGACGAGCTTGTTCAGAAGCTCGTCGAGGGAGGCCATGTCCTCGTTGATGACGCCGTTGCCGTCCTTGGACTGCGCAGGGGCGCCGAGCATCTCCTCGTCGGAGTCGAGGTGATGGCGCGGGGCGCTCGTGCCGAGCAGGATGTCGTCCGGACCATCCGGGGAGAACACCATCTGCAGCAGCTGGGAGAGGTCCTCCTCGTCGGCAACATCCTCGGAGTTGTCAAGGATGTAGAGCAGGTTGTGCTCCTCAAGACCGTCGCGGAGCTCCTCGATGGCCTTGGCACCAATGCCGTCGATGCGGAGCAGGTCCTCCTCGGACTTGCCCACGAGGTCACCGACGACCTCAATGCCGACCTCGCTGAACTTGTTGGTCCAACGCTGGGAAACACCCAGGTCATCGAAGAGATAGAGGCGCGCGTCCTCGGCGGAGATGGTACGGCCATTGCGGGTGAACTGGCCACCCTCGCCGCCATACTCGCCCGCGCCGAAGTCGAGCTGCTGCGGCAGCTCCTCATCGAGCTCCTTGAGCTCCTCGGGTGCCCAATCGGGGAGCACCTTGGCATGCGGAGAGGTGGGGTTCTCAATGGCCTGGTAGCCATCCTCGGTACGATAAGTCAAACCGGCCTTGGCGTACGGCTTGAGACCGGTGCCCGCCGGGATCTTCTTACCCACGATGACATTGGACTTGAGGTCGAGCAGATGGTCGACCTTGCCCTCGATGGCGGCCTCGGTGAGGACGCCCGCGGTGCGGATGAACGACGCGGAGGACAGCCAGGAGTCGATGGAGGAAGCGACCTTGAGCGTACCCAGAATCGCAGGCTCGGCGGCAGGCGGCGTGAGGCCCAGACGCGCCACGCGATCGACCTCGTCGGCGAACTCGTAGCGGTCCACGTACTGGCCGAGCAGGTAGCGGGAGTCACCGGGGTTGGTGATCTGAACGCGACGCAGCATCTGGCGAGCCATAACCTCGATGTGCTTGTCGTTGAGGTCGACGCCCTGGGAGTTGTAGACCTCCTTCACGTTCTCGACGAACGTGTGCATGGTGGACTCGATGTCGGTGAGCTGGCGCAGGTTGCGGAAGTTCACGAAGCCCTTGGTGATCTGATCGCCGGCGCGGACCTCGCAGCCGTCCTCGATACCGGGCATGAACTGCACGGCGGCGGGAACGCGCTTCTCGTCCAGAATGCGGCTCGGGTCGTCCGAGTCGGTGAGCGTGAGCACATACTCGGACTTCTCGGGCTTGATGGCCAGGTGACCGGAGAACGGGGCCAGGTCGGCCTCGCGACCGAGAATCTTCTCGTTAACGTTGCCGACGATGTCGAACATACGCGAAACGGTCGGGAGACCCTGCGTAATGTCCGCAACGCCCGCGACGCCGCCGGAGTGAATCGTACGCATCGTAAGCTGCGTACCGGGCTCGCCGATGGACTGGGCGGCGATGATGCCGACCGCGGTACCGATGGCGACAGGACGGCGGGTGGAGAGGTCCCAGCCGTAGCACTTCTGGCACACGCCGTACTTGGAGCGGCAGGTGAGCAGTGCACGCAGCGCGACCTTCTTGAGGCCGGCATCGACCATCTTCTTGAGGTCGTCGACGCAGGTGATGTACTCGTCCTTCTTGAACAGGACGGTGCCATCGGCAGCCACGACATCCTCGAGGAAGCAACGACCGACGAGGTCGGCGTTGATGTCCTCGGTGCCCGGGATGATCAGGTTGTACGTGCAGCCCTCAGTGGTGCCACAGTCCTCTTCGCGCACGATGACGTCCTGTGCCACTCGACGAGTCGACGGGTGAGGTAACCGGAGTCGGAGGTGTGCGAAGCGGTATCGACGAGGCCCTTACGAGCGCCGTAGGTGGAGATGAAGTACTCGAGCGGGAGCAGGCCCTCGCGGAAGTTCGCCTTAATGGGAAGGTCGATCGTCTCGCCGGACATGTCCGCCATGAGGCCGCGCATGCCGCCGAGCTGACGCAGCTGGGCCTTGGAACCACGGGCGCCGGAGTCGGCCATCATGTAGATGGGGTTCTCCTCATCGAACATCGCGAGCATCTTGGAAGCGACCTCGTCGGTAGCGGCGGTCCACTCGTTGACGACCTCGATGTGGCGCTCGGTCTCGTTGAGGAAGCCCTCCTCGAAGTACGCGTTGATCTGGTCGACGTTGCTCTGGGCACGGTCGAGAACCTGCCACTTGTCGTCAGGGATCAGAGCATCCCACACCGAGATGGTGAGGCCGGAGGTGGTGGCGTAGTGGAAACCGGAGTACTTGATGGCGTCGAGGATCGGGGCGACCTCGGCCTCGGGGTAACGATCGCAGCAGTCGGAGACGAGCTTGGCGATGTCGCCCTTAACCATCTTGTAGTTAATGAACTCGTAGTCCGTGGGCAGGCACTGACGGTTGAAGATGATGCGGCCGATGGTGGTCTCGAAGCGAGCGGTCTTGGTGCCGGTCACGTCGTAGTCCACGACCTCGTTCTTGCCAATCTTGACGCGGAACAGCTTGGTGCCGTCCTCGAGCTCGACGTTGGCCTCGGCCTCGGAGACGCGGACCTGGACCTTGGCCTGCAGGTCGACGCCGGCCTCGGCGCGGCAGTCATAGGCGCGCAGGGCGTCGTCGAAGCTCGCGAACACGTGGCCCTCGCCCGGCATGCCGTCGCGGGCCTGCGTGAGGTAGTACACGCCAATGATCATGTCCTGGGAAGGAATGTTCACGGGCTTGCCCGAAGCCGGCGAGCGCAGGTTGTTGGAGCTCATCATGAGGATGCGCGCCTCGGCCTGAGCCTGGACGGACAGCGGTACGTGCACGGACATCTGGTCGCCGTCGAAGTCGGCGTTGAACGGAGCGCAGACGAGTGGGTGCAGGTGGATGGCCTTACCCTCGACCAGCACGGGCTCGAAAGCCTGGATGGAGAGGCGGTGCAGCGTCGGTGCGCGGTTGAGCAGGACGAGGCGGCCATCGATGACCTCCTCGAGGATGTCCCACACAAAGGAGGCGCGACGCTCGATGGCGCGCTTGGCGCCCTTGATGTTCTCCACCTTGCCTAGCTCAGTCAGGCGCTTCATGACGAAGGGCTGGAACAGCTCCAGGGCCATCGTCTTGGGCAGACCGCACTGATGCAGCTTGAGCTTGGGGTCGGTAACAATAACCGAACGGCCGGAGTAGTCAACGCGCTTACCAAGCAGGTTCTGGCGGAAACGGCCCTGCTTGCCCTTGAGGGCCTCGGCGAGCGACTTGAGCGGACGACCGCCACGGCCAGAGACCGGGCGACCACGACGGCCGTTGTCGAACAGGGCGTCCACGGACTCCTGGAGCATGCGCTTCTCGTTGTTCACGATGATCGCGGGAGCGTCCAGGTCGAGCAGGCGCTTGAGACGGTTGTTACGGTTGATCACGCGACGGTACAGGTCGTTGAGGTCGGACGCGGCGAAGCGGCCGCCGTCGAGCTGGACCATCGGGCGCAGATCCGGCGGAATGACCGGGATGACGTCGAGGATCATGTTCGCGGGGTCGTTGCCGCCCTTGAGGAAGGCATCGACGACCTCGAGGCGCTTGACGGCCTTTTCACGCTTCTGCTTCTGGGAATCCTCGTCGGCAATGATGGCCTTGAGGGTCGCGGCCTCCTGCTCGAGGTCGATGGAGGCGAGGAGGTCGCGGATGGCCTCGGCGCCCATGTCGCCCTTAAAGTACATGGAGTAGTAGCGCTTCATCTCGCGGAACAGCGGCTCGTCGGAGACGAGGTCGCGCTCGTTGAGCTGCATGAACGCCTGGAAGGCCTCGGAGCGGAGGTCCTTCTCATCGCGGCACTCCTCCTGGATATCGACAATACCCGCAGCGATTTCCTCGGGCGTGAGGGGCTCCTCGTCGGAGAACTCGTCGAAGTTCTCGGGGTTGCCCTGCGCCTTGAGGCTCTCGATCTGGCGGGCGCACTCGGCGTCGATCTCCTCCAGGTCGGCGGCGAGCTCCTCACGCAGGTCGTCGGCGTCGGCCTCACGGGCCTCATAGTCGACGTGCGTGATGATATAGCTCGCGAAGTACAGCACCTTCTCGAGGTCCTTGGACTTTATGTCGAGCATGCGGCTCATCGGGAACGAGACGGGGCTCTTGAAGTACCAGATATGGCTGACGGGAGCCGCCAGCTCGATGTGGCCCATGCGCTCGCGGCGCACCTTGGCCGTGGTTACCTCGACGCCGCAGCGCTCGCAGACGATGCCCTTGAAACGGATGCCCTTGTACTTGCCGCAGGAGCACTCCCAGTCCTTGGCGGGACCGAAGATCTTCTCGCAGAACAGGCCGTCCTTCTCGGGCTTGAGGGTACGGTAATTGATGGTCTCGGGCTTCTTGACCTCGCCGCGCGACCACGAGCGGATCTTGTCGGCGGAAGCGAGCGAGATCTTTACCGAATCAAAATCAGTAGCTTCGAAATCTGCCACAGTCAACTACTCCTTATCGGTGGTGGTGGCGGCGAGCTCATCGAGGATGGCATCGGCCGCATCGGCGGAGGTGTCGGCCTCGTCGATCGAGGGCAGGTCATTGTCATCGAGCTCGGAAGCGCCCTCGGCCTCGACGGCGACGGGCAGCTCGGGCTCGACATCGCGAATGGGCTCGATATCGAGCGCCAGGGAGCGGATCTCCTTGACAAGAACCTTGAAGGACTCGGGGATACCGGCCATGGGGACGTTCTCGCCCTTGGTGATCGCCTCGTAGGTCTTGACGCGGCCGACCGTGTCGTCCGACTTTACCGTGAGGATCTCCTGGAGCACGTTGGAGGCACCGTACGCGTAAAGCGCCCAGACCTCCATCTCGCCGAAGCGCTGGCCGCCGAACTGGGCCTTACCACCCAGCGGCTGCTGGGTAACGAGGCTGTAGGGGCCCGTCGAGCGAGCGTGGATCTTGTCATCGACCATGTGGCCGAGCTTGAGGATATAGGACGTACCCACGGTGATGGGCTCGCGGAACTGCTCGCCGGAACGGCCGTCGTACAGGACGGTCTTGCCGCGCTCGTCGAGCTGGGTCACGAACGAGGGGTTCATGTGCTCGCCGAAGCGCTCGGAGGCGAGATTCAGCATGTTCTTGTTGGCACGACGGATAACCTCGGCGATCTCGTCCTCACGGGCGCGTCGAAGACGGGCGTGGAGACAAAAAACGGGCCGGGGATGGTACGTGTCGGAGTCGGCGGACTCGGTGTCCCAACCGCAGGCCGCGGCCCAGCCGAGGTGGCACTCGAGGAGCTGGCCCACGTTCATACGGGACGGGACGCCCAGCGGGTTCAGGATGACGTCGACCGGGGTGCCGTCGGCCATGTAAGGCATGTCCTCCACGGGCAGAACCTCGCAGATGACGCCCTTGTTGCCATGACGACCGGCGATCTTGTCGCCCTGCTGGATCTTACGGCGCTGCGCGACGTAGACGCGGACCTGCTCGTTGACGCCGGGGGCGAGGTCGTCGCCGTTCTCGCGGCTGAAGCGGACGACGTCGATGACGCGACCCTCAGCGCCATGGGGCATCTTGAGGGAGGTGTCGCGAACGTCGTGCGCCTTGGTGCCAAAGATGGCGCGGAGCAGGCGCTCCTCGGCGGTCAGCGCGCTCTCGCCCTTGGGAGAGACCTTGCCGACCAAGATGTCGCCGGCCTTGACCTCGGCACCAATGCGAATGATGCCGTCCTCGTCGAGGTCGGACAGCATGTCCTCGGACAGGTTCGGGATCTCGCGCGTGATCTCCTCGGGGCCCAGCTTGGTGTCGCGGGCATCGAGCTCATAGCGGGAGATGTTGATGGTGGTGAGCAGGTCCTCGGAGACCAGACGCTCGGAGACGATGATGCCGTCCTCGTAGTTGAAGCCCTCCCACGGCATGTAAGCCACGGTCAGGTTCTGGCCGAGTGCGAGCTCACCGTGGTCGGTGGAGGGGCCGTCGGCCAGCGGCTGACCCTGCACGACCTGATCGCCCACACGTACGAGCGGGCGGTGGTTGATGCAGGTGGACTGGTTGGAGCGCTGGTACTTGGGCAGCTTATAGGTGTCCATGCCCTCAGAGGTCTTCACCGTGATCTTGGCCGCATCGGCGAAGATGACCTCGCCGGCGTGCTTGGCCAAGGTAACCTCGCCGGAGTCGATGGCGGCGCGAGCCTCCATGCCGGTGCCGATGTAGGGAGCGACCGGGTGAACCAGCGGCACGGCCTGACGCTGCATGTTCGCGCCCATGAGGGTACGCTTGGCGTCGTCGTGCTCGAGGAACGGAATGAGCGTTGCCGCGACGGAGAGCATCTGACGCGGCGAGACGTCCATATAGTCGACGTCCTCGACCGGAACGTCTGCAGGGGCACCGAAGGAGCCATCGAAGTCGCGGGTACGGGCGACGACGGTGTGCGGACGAACGAGGTTACCCTCGGCGTCGACGGTTACCAGCTCGCCGGTCTTGGGATCGATCGGGGTGTTCGCCGGAGCGATGATGTGGTTCTCTTCCTCATCGGCGGTCATCCAGTCGATCTGGTCGGTGGCGACGCCGTTCTCGATCTTACGGTACGGGGCCTCAATGAAGCCGTACTCGTTCACGCGAGCGTACAGCGCCAGGGAGCCGATCAGGCCGATGTTGGGGCCTTCGGGCGTCTCGATGGGGCACATACGAGAGTAGTGCGAGTTGTGAACGTCGCGGACGGCCGTAGGCACGTTGGTGCGGCGGCTGGAGCCGGACTTGTGGCCGGCAAGGCCGCCGGGGCCGAGCGCGGACAGACGGCGCTTATGGGTAAGGCCGGTCAGCGGGTTGGCCTGGTCCATGAACTGAGAGAGCTGCGAGGAGCCGAAGAACTCCTTGATGGAGGCCACAATCGGGCGGATATTGATGAGGCTCTGGGGAGTGATCTCATCGATGTCCTGAGAGCTCATGCGCTCGCGCACGACGCGCTCCATACGGCTCATGCCGATGCGGAACTGGTTGGCGACGAGCTCACCAACGGTGCGGATGCGGCGGTTACCGAAGTGGTCGATGTCGTCGACCTTGAAGCCGGGCTCGCCGGCGGCGAGACTCAGCAGGTAGCGCAGAGTCGCGATGATGTCCTCGTCGGTAAGGACGGAGACCTCTTCCTCGGTGGCGAGGCCGAGCTTCTTGTTGACTTTGTAGCGACCGACGCGAGCGAGATCGTAGCGCTGCGGGTTGAACAGCAGGCCCTCGAGGAGGCTACGGGAGGCGTCGACGGTCGGCGGCTCGCCGGGGCGCAGGCGACGATAGATCTCGATGAGGGCGTCCTCGCGGGTAAGGGCGGTGTCGCGCTCGATGGTGCGCTTGATGACGTCGGAGTCGCCCAGCAGCTCGAAGATGTCGTCGTTGGTGACAGCGATGCCCAGGGCACGCAGGAACATCGTTGCGCTCTGCTTGCGCTTGCGGTCGATGGAGACGACGAGCTGGTCGCGCTTGTCGACCTCGAACTCGAGCCAGGCACCGCGGGCCGGGATGATCTGGGCCTTGTAGACCTGCTTGCCGCCGTCCATCTCGGAGCTGTAGTACACACCCGGGGAGCGGACGAGCTGGGAGACGACGATGCGCTCCGTGCCGTTGATGATGAAGGTGCCCTGGTCGGTCATCATGGGGAAGTCTCCCATGAAGACGAGCTGCTCCTTGATCTCACCCGTCTCCTTGTTGGTGAGACGGACCTCGGTCAACAGCGGGGCCTGGTAGGTCATGTCCTTCTCGCGGCACTCGTCCACGCTGTGGGACGGGTCGCCGAACTGGTGGTGACCGAAGGTCACCTCGAGCTGGTGGTTCTGGCTCTGGATGGGGCTGGACTCCCTAAAGGCGTCGCGAAGGCCCTCGTCCTTGAAGCGCTCGAAGCTCTCCTTCTGTACGGAGATGAGGTTCGGCAGCTCCATGGTCTCCGGGATCTTCCCGAAGTTGACGCGTGTGCGCTCGGTGGCGGTCACGGTCTTGGTAGCGTTTGCTTTCGGCACCAGGTGTTTCCTCCTTCTTGGGAAAGGCGGTTGATCCGACGGGGCGCGGCCATTCGTCCGTTTGGCACATATCGGGCGGACGGGTGCGTGCCGCACGTCGTCCTCGGGGCGGTGCTTGGCGCACATCACCCTTTCCCAGTGCTCTCACGGGCTATACGCATAGCTCCGCCAGGTAAGGCAACCTATTAGTTTAGCAGGTCGATTCCGTTCGGCAAGAAAATGCTTGACTCATGGGGTGTTTTGGACTAGCTAACTTTTTCTATAGAGAAACACCTGCTCAACGCATATGCATCGAACAGGTGTTCATGTATTTTGGGTGAATCTAGACGAAGCCTAGCGCTCCAGACCGCCGCGCTCGTCGATGGCGGCCCAGAACTCGTCGGCGAAGCGCGGGTCGCCGGCGGCCATGAGGGCGTTGGTGGCGATCCAGCCGGAGGGGGTGCCGGTGTCGTAGCCGGAGAGCGGGTCGATCACGACGGCGTACATGGCCTCGCGGTCGAGGCTGCGCGCCATGGCGTCGGTGAGCTGGATCTCGCCGCCCTTGCCGGGCTGCTGGTTGGCGAGGAGCTCCATCACGAGCGGGCTCAGCAGGTAGCGGCCGACGATGTAGAGGTTGGAGGGAGCGGCCTCGGGGCTCGGCTTCTCCACCAGGCCGCCGATGCGCCACACGGCGCCGGGCTCGGTCTCCCCCGCTCCCTCGCAGCCCTCGAGGGTGCCGACGCAGTCGCCGGCGATGACGCCGTAGCGGTCCACCTGCTCGGGCGCGCACGGGGCGACGGCGATGACGCTCGCGCCGCCATGGGCCTTGGAGACCTCAAGCATCTTGCCGCAGATGTCCTTGTTCGGGACCACGTAGTCGCCCAGCAGGACGAGGAAAGGCTCGCCCGCGCAGGCGTCGGCGGCGGAGCGGATGGCGTGGCCGAGGCCGCGCGGCTCGTACTGGTAGCGGAAGTCCACGGGCATGTTGCCGGCATGGGCGATGGCGTCGGCGTAGCCGGCCTTGCCGCGCTCGCGCAGCAGGGACTCGAGCGAGCGGTCGGGCTGGAAGTAGTTGAGCAGCTCGGGCTTGCCGGGGCTCGTCACGATGATGGCGCCGTCGACCTCCTCGGGGTCGAGGGCCTCCTCCACCACGTACTGGATGACCGGCTTGTCGAGGACCGGCAGCATCTCCTTGGGGGTGCACTTGGTGGCGGGCAGGAAGCGGGTGCCGAGGCCGGCGGCGGGGATGATAGCCTTCATCTTCGAGGTTCCTTTCCGAGCGGGAGCGCGCGTGCGGCGCATGCATGCCCAGCGATCGGGATTATTCGATACCCGCCTATGGTACCTGCAACGTGCACATTATGCGAAAACATCACCGATACCCGACAAATCGCCTCGTCCGAAGCTGATTGTGGTATGCAAACGGAAAGTCCAGCTGGACCGATTCGACTCAGCTCGCGGCGTGCACGTGAAACGGGAACACGATGAGCTCCAGGCCGAGCAGGAGCACGTGATGGCCGAGGTTCGCGATGGGGGCGATGAGCAGCATCGTGCCGAGTACGAGCTCGAAGGCGCCCGTCGCCAGCGGCACGAGCCATTCCCCGCTCGATGCGCGCGCCTCGAGCGACTCGTCGATCTCGTGCGCCGCCTTCTCGAGGCCGAGTAGGCCCCACATGACGGCGATGACGTTGAGCGACTCCGTCGTGTTGAGCAGGGTGACGACGCCGAGGACGATCATGACGACATCCGTGCCGACCGTGATCTTGTCGGGGACGCTGCCCTTATCGAGCAGGTCCGTGAAGATATCCGCGGCGCCGACGAACAGCATGACGGCTCCAAGGATGTGCGGCAGGTGCGCGGCAACCTGCTCCGAGAGCAGCAGGCAGGCGACGCCGAGGATTGGAAACAGCAGCGTTGCGACAAACGCCACTTTGCCGGACAGCTTCTGCCCAGCAAGGTGGCGCTCCATCTGAACTCGTGACATAGCGCTAATCTCCATGTTCTCGTGGCAGCAACGTCATGGGGACGTCTGCGAATCATCTTTATGGAGTTTTCCCGGCAACCACCGTCACAAAGCCGAAAAAGGTGCCGCCACGGAATCTGCAGGGACACCCAGGGGAGAGAAAAGCACAAATGCGCGGATAAAATCCGGATCGGAAAAGTATAAGTCAATGAATGTATATGAAAATCGCAGGTAAAAGGGTTGCCGCTTTTTACTCTACACGCCGTTGCCGTAATTAACCCCGCATTTGCGTTTTTATTCCTTCTGCAGCAATGCCATGAGCAAAAAGGTCTCGCCCGATAAGCGGACGAGACCCTTCACACGGACGCGTTTCTACCGACGACAGTCGAATCAGGTCGCAAACGGAGCAGCGCGCTACTGCGCGGGAACGACACCAATCATCCTACTTAGCGCGGTCGCGGTTGTAGTTGATGAGGCAGCCCGCCTTGACGATGGCGCGCTCCTCGGGGGTCATGTCAGCGATGAACAGGGAGATCTCCTCGACCTCGCCCCCGGCGCGCACGACCCATGCGGGGATGTCGCCCAGATCGCCGTCGAGCGCCGAGCGGATGCCGGGCACGTACACGTAGTCCCCCACCTCGAAGTTCGGCTCGCCCTCCATCTGGAACGGCACCATGCCCCAGTTCATCACGTTCGAGCGATAGCGTTTGGTGGCGTACTCGCGCGTGATGTTGGCAAGGCCGCCGAGGACGCGCTGGCAGCTCGCCGCCTGCTCGCGGGCGGACCCGTCGCCGGGCTTCACAGCGTAGATCATCGACCCGATCTCCACCTCCCCGGGCTCGACGCCCTCCAGGGCATCCGCGGCGGACAACGCGTCGAACACGGGGGCGACGGCGGCGGGAACCGAGGCGGCAGCGCCCTCCCCGGCCGACAGGCGCTCGCGCTCGATGCCCGCCGTCTCCTTCGCGCGGCCGACGTAGTCGGGATCGCGGCGGCTCAACGTGAACTCGGCCAGGCCGAGCGGGTTGGATCGGTACGAGCTCGTCTCGCCCGAGGGGATGAGCTCGTCGGTCGTCGTCACGTCGTCCATGATCTTGGACGCGACGCGCAGGAGGATATTCTCGGCAAGCGGCTCCATCTCGGGCCAATCCTTGATGTTGGGACCGTACACAAGCTCGCGCGCCGCCTCGCCCCTGCCGAACCCGTTGTACACGCGATGCTCGTAGGCGCTCGCGTCGAAGCGGTACTCGACATGCTCGTCCCAGATCTCCGCGGGAAGGTCGGTCGCGGCGGTGAGCACGCCACCTGCCGCCGCCGTGGCGGCGATGGAGCGGGCGTCCATGAGGGCGACTCCCGTAAGCTGACCCGCGCCCGGCTTCGATCCCTCGCGGTTGGGGAAATTGCGAGTGGTGTGGCGGATGGACAGGCCATTGTTCGCCGGCGTGTCGCCCGCGCCGAAGCACGGACCGCAGAAGGCGGTGCGCACGATGGCGCCCGACTGCATGAGGTCGAACGCGGCGCCGTTTGCCGCCAGCTCGAGGAACACGGGCTGGGAGCTCGGATACACCGAGAGGGCGAACTCTCCGTTGCCGCAGCTCTTTCCCTTCAGCGCGCGGGCGGCCTGCATCACGTTGGTGAAATTGCCGCCCGAGATCCCGCGATGACGCCCTGCTGGACCTGCAGGCGCCCATCCGGGCGGATCTTGTCGACGAGGGACAGCGACGCGCGGCCGCCGCCGACCTGCTCGGCGTTGACCTCGACCTCGCGCAGGATATCGGGGAGGCTGGCGTTGAGTTCATCGATGGTGAAGGCGTTCGAGGGGTGGAACGGCAGCGCGATCATGGGGCGCACCGCGGAGAGGTCCACCTCGACGCAGCCGTCGTAGTAGGCGATGCGCGCGGGGTTGAGCTCGCGGTAATCCCCGCCGCGGCCGTGCTCGCGCAGATAGGCGGCCGTGTCTTCGTCCGTGCGCCAGATGGAGGTGAGGCACGTGGTCTCGGTGGTCATGACGTCCACGCCGTTGCGGTAATCGGTCGGCATGCTGGCGATGCCGGGGCCGACGAACTCCATGACGGAGTTCTTGACGTAGCCGCATGCGAAGACCGACCGGATGATGGCGAGCGCGATGTCCTGGGGGCCGACGCCGGGCTGCGGGGCGCCTTCAGGTACACGGCGACCACGCGCGGGTACGCCACGTCGTAGGTGTCGCACAGGAGCTGCTTGACCAGCTCGCCGCCGCCCTCTCCGATGGCCATGGTGCCCAGGGCTCCGTATCGGGTGTGCGAGTCGGTGCCGAGGATCATCTTGCCGCAGCCCGCCTGCATCTCGCGCATGTACTGGTGGATGACGGCGATGTGCGGGGGCACGAAGATTCCGCCGTACTTCTTCGCGGCGGAAAGCCCGAAGACGTGGTCGTCCTCGTTGATGGTGCCGCCGACGGCGCACAGGGTGTTGTGGCAGTTGGTGAGCACGTAGGGGACGGGGAACTCGGTCATGCCCGACGCCTTGGCCGTCTGTATGACGCCAACGTACGTGATGTCATGGCTCGCCAGGCGTCGAACCGCAGCTTGAGATGGGCCATGTCGCCGCTCGTGTTGTGCTCGGCGAGGATGCCGTACGCGATCGTGCCCTCGCGCGCCACGTCTGGGTCGGGGAACTCGAGCGTCGATTCGACGGCCTCGAGCGCACATTCCTCGGGGATGACCGTCTCGCCGTCCACCAGGTACACGCCGCCGGTATGCAAGGTGATAGGTTCTGCCATGAGGTCGCTCTCCGTCCTGGATATACGGGCACCACCTGGGCACATCCGTCGCTGACGGAGCGTCCGGTGCGCACCGCGTCACTTTAGCTTGCGACAGTATACACTAGCTCGAACACGGTGCCGCCGAGCTGAGTTAACAGGAATTTGAAGCAAGCCCCATATTTCAAACCTCTGATAAATCACATTACCAGTCTGATTTTTGTGAGAAATCAGGGGTTTGAAACGACTAAGGGGATTTCAAACCGATGTTTTCTCACATCGGAGATTGCACGGGCGCCCAATGGCACCCGGGCGCCTTCTACACAGCACAGCCGCGACGCCCCATGAGGCGAAACAGCCCAGCAACGGTGATGACCCAGCACGCTGCGACGATCGCAGCGCCCACCAAACCCACCGCACCGACGGACAGATTCGTCACAACGACGCCGCCGAGCGCCGAGCCGGCACCGATACCAAAGTTGAACAGGCCCGAGAAGATCGACATGGCGACGGACGACTCATCCTCCTCGACACCCTTGATGATCTCCGCCTGAAATGCCACGTTGAACGCCGTACCGCAGCAGCCCCACAGCAGGAACATAACGAGCACCGTAGCGACGCTCCCTGCCAGAGGGCGGAGCCCCGCCAGGGCCAAAGCAACTCCGGCAATAGAAAGCGCGAGGAAGGGACGACTCTTGCCATCGTAGAAACGGGAAAAGAGCATGCTGCCCAAGATGCCGGCGAAACCGAAGACCGTCAGCGACATGGTGATCATACCGGAATCGAACGACGCGACCTGGTGCAGGAAGGGCTCAATGTAGCTGTAGCAGGTGTAATAGCCGGTCGCGAACAGCATGGTGACCACGTACACGGTCACGAGCAGGCGATTCTTAAGCATGCGGGGTAAGCGGGAAAGCGTAAAGGGCTCCCCCGCGGGCATGAGGGGCAAGGCGGCGGCGAGGTACACGATAATGGCGACGGCGATGGCTCCCACCACGGCGAACGTCATACGCCATCCCAACGCGAGGCCGATTGCGCGCCCCAGGGGCAAACCGAAGATCTGCGCAATGGAGGACCCCGTGGCGATCATGCCGATGGCGAGCGAACCGTGGCTCACATCGACCAGGCGCGTCGCCATGACCGAGGCGATCGACCAGAAAATGGCATGGGCGCTCGCCACCACGATGCGGGCGAGCGTGAGGATGGCGAACGTGGGTGCTATAGCGGAAAGGAACTGACCGATGGCGAACACCACGAGCACGCCGAGCAGCAGGCGCTTGAACTCGATACGCGATGCGGCCATCATGAGCGGCAGCGACAACAGCATCACCGCCCAGGCATAGGCGGTGATCATGAGGCCGCAGGTCGCCTCGTTGATGGAAAAGCTACCGGCAATATCGGTGAGCAGCCCAATGGGCATGAACTCCGAGGTGTTCAAGATGAACGCGGAAAACGTGAGCCCCACGAGCGGCATGAGCTCCCGTATCGTCAATGCTCCGCCAGCACGGTCCTTCGAGTTCATGCCATCGTTCGGCACGAGACCGTTTCTCGTCGGCTTTTCCATACATCCCCTCGTCTCTTCATATGATCGCCCCCACATCGATCGCGACGTGGGGGCACGCTGTAGGCGAAGAAATTATAATGGTCTGCCCCTTAAGCACGGCAGCAGTTCATGCGAAAGGAACGCGTAACAATTATCCGTTCATCGATGCGCATCTCAATGCCCGGATGCCCTCCACAGCACGTAGAGCATGCCAAAGAAGAGCGCGCCCATGGTGAACAGACAGCCAATCATGCCGGCAGCATTGGAAATGGCGCCGCGGATCCCGCGAGTGGATTTCCCGCTGCATGCCGCATATCGATCGACCTCATATGGATTACGCGTGCCCATGATGCCTCCTTAAAACAACTACGTCCACGCACGTGACGGGTACCGGGCCCGACACGTATCCGTTTCTGAGGACATCATCTGCTATCTGCCCATTTGCTACCATCGATTTGCCTTACGGTGGGCTTGCGCTTTTGTAAGAATGCTTGAGAAATCATTGTGCGGTGCCCAAGGAGTCCCCGCATGCGGAGCCAAGGCATTGGGGTCGCACACCGAGACCGCGTGCGCAAAAATACGAACATCTGTTTGCTCTTATGCTAGACTGAGTAGATACACGAGCAAGGCCGCGAACGCATGAGGGAGGTGCCATGAGACCTTTGAACGGCACGAAGCCCGATGCCCAGGAGCTCATCGACCGCATCCTGGCAGACGAGCGCTTTCGGGCGAGTTCCCATTTTTCCGACCGCGTGTACACGGATGAGCCAATCCTCATCACGGGCAATCGCATGGCATCCTACCTGCCCGAACGCTATCGCAAAATGCGGGAGATCTCCCGTTGGGAGCCCGAGGGGCCAGCCGGTCGGGGACGCTGGCTCTCAGAGGCCGAACTGTTCTACCGACAGGGCATCTTTATGGCGGATTATGAGGACGATTGCCCCTATCATGGGAACTTCAAGTCATATTTCCCCACATACAATGCCATGAGTGACCGCCAACTCCGCGGATATTTCACCTGGAGGTCCGCCGTTCGCCGCGGGACGGTACAGGAGACCTCCCTCTCGTTCGCCTACGTCTATCTCTACGAACTCATCAACGGGATCGGTGTCGCCAACCCGCGCGAGGGGTTCGATGCATTCGAATCTTTCTGTCAGGCATATCGCGCCTTCGCCCCGGAAATCGATCGGTTCGCCGGCGTCTGGCTGCAGGACTACGTCGTTTACCACGACCTGCCTGTAGAGCTGCTCGAACCATACAAGACCCTGGCATTCGACCGCGCGATCATCGCACTGCGCCGCGCAGACGATCGCTCTCGTGAGTTACGCGCCTGATCAAAAACGAACGCAAGAAACGGGGGGCCTCGGCCATGCCGCTCCCCTGCGACAAGGCGCTCGAAAGCGAGCTGTTCGACGCCATCGATGCCTTATCTACCTATAAGCTCAGTGGAAGCCGCCTGTACCGGGATAACCCCGACGGACTTCGCCACGTTGCGTGCGCGGTATTTGTCCGCACGAGCGACTACTATCGCAGGCAACGAAAGAATACGCTACTCGAGAGCTGGTTTGGAGAGGAGGTCGCTCTGCCCTACACCATGTTCGGCTCAGCCGTCTTCTTTTCACCCCGGCGTCACGTAGACACCGTGTATCAACTTGACGAGATCCATCGGTACCGATGTCAAAACGGCATATGGACGTGCGAGCGAATCCACGGAAGCCGCTCGTGCAGCCCCAAGCTCGGCATATGCATGCGCGCGGTCGACCGTAGTCTGCGGACGGCGCTCGGATACGAGCATCCGCTCAAAGAGACCAAGCCGCTTCCCAAGTACCTGGAGAAGTTCATCGATGAGGAAGTGGCCGCGTGGATGAGCTGGCATGCGGCACACGCGCGCGGCGACATCACCATTGACCTCTCTCAGCTGGCCGACATCCGACGCGCGGCGGTATCCACGCGCGAGTCTCTGCTCATCGATGAAGAGCGTGAAGGGACGGGCACCATCGTCTCCTCTTGTGGATCGGCCGACGAAGGCCGCCCATCGAACGCGCTCGCCGAGCCACAAAGCCCAGTCACCGCACCCCAGGAAGACGGTATCGAGCGGGCGCGAACCCCCATCGAGCCCCCCGTCCCTCCCGCGCCGGTGCCCAGAGTTCACGCCGCCCGGCCATTGACCCCCGGGCAGGAGTCGTATCTCAGATCCCTTGCGGAGGGTGACGCCCCAGGTGCGCGCGATGCACTCCAGGTGCTGGGGACATCCGAGGACATGGCCGTGGACGCCATCAACGATGCCTTGTTCGACCTGATAGGCGACACCACGATCGAATACGGGGCATCCGGCCCCGAGCTCATCGAGGATTATCGCGAAGACGTGGAGGAATTCCTTGCCCATGACTGACCAGATCACCACCGCGCCCCGCGTCCCCCAAACGCGTGGCCGCCGTCATCCTTAACTCGCTCAAAGGCGGCGTCGTGCCGCGCATAGGCCTGCCCTACATCACCGTGGGGCGCGAGTTCGAAATTCAAGCCTTGCTCACCGACCTCTCGCTCATCTCCGACGGCGGAGCAAGCTTCCGCTTCCTCGTTGGCCGGTATGGAGCGGGAAAGAGCTTCCTGTTGCAGACTATCCGCACGCACGCCATGGGCGAGGGCTTTGTTGTGGCAGATGCGGATCTCTCCCCAGAGCGCCGACTGCAAGGCGGCCAGGGCCAGGGTTTGGCGACCTACCGCGAACTGGTGCGCAACCTCTCGACCAAGACCCGTCCCGAGGGCGGTGCACTCAACCTGATCCTCGACCGCTGGGTGCAGAATCTCGAGGCGGAAGACGCTTCGAGGGAAGACATGTCAAAAGGGGATGTGTCAAACGGACATGTCGCAGGTAGCACGCCTGCCGGCACTTCGATACGCGCCCAATTCGCCGCCATCGAGGAGATGGTCCACGGATATGAGTTCAGCCGCGTGCTGGGCATCTACCGCAACGCCGTATCCACGGGAGACGAGGAGACCAAGGCACTCGCCGTCAAATGGTTGCGCGGCGAATACCGCACCAAGACGGAGGCGCGCTCCGAGCTGGGGGTCACCGCGATCATCGACGACGACACCTGGTACGACTACGTCAAGCTGCTGGCGCGCTTCCTCACGGGGGCGGGCTACAAAGGTCTGCTCGTCCTCATCGACGAGCTGGTCAACCTCTATAAGATCCCAAATGCCGTCACGCGCCAGTACAACTACGAGAAGATCCTGCAGATGTACAACGATACCCTGCAGGGCAAAGCTCATCACCTGGGCATCATCATGGGAGGCACCCCCACGTCCATCGAAGACCGCAGACGGGGCGTCTTCTCCTACGAGGCATTGCGAAGCCGCCTTACCCAAGGCCGCTTCGCACGCGAGGGAATGCGCGACATGTTGGCGCCCATCATTCGCCTGCAGCCCCTCACCTACGAGGAGCTACTCGTGCTCATCGAGAAGATTGCGCAGATACACGCCGGCTATTTTGGATATACGTGCACGCTTCGCGATGCGGACTTAGTGGACTTCCTCACCATCGAGTTCGGGCGTGTGGGCGCAGAGACGCACCTCACCCCGCGCGAGGTGATTCGCGATTTCATCGAGCTGCTAGACATCATGTGCCAAAACCCTAATACCGATCTTCATGAGTTGATGGCATCTGGCACCGTCGGCGTCGCGGACGCCAGCGCGCCGAGCAACACGACCCCCTTCGCGGAATTCACCATCTAGTCCGGGAGGCAGCTTGAACACATTCGATCGATACGCGCCGTTTGTACAGGACTTCATCTACTCGCATAGCTGGGAGAACCTCCGGTCGATCCAAGTCGCCGCAGCAGATGCCATCTTCAACACAGATGAGAACGTGCTGCTCACCGCCTCGACCGCCTCGGGCAAGACCGAAGCCGCCTTCTTCCCCATACTCACCGAGTTTTGGGAGAACCCGCCCGCAACGGTCGGGGCGCTCTACATCGGCCCGCTCAAAGCTCTTATCAACGACCAGTTCTACCGCCTGAACGACCTCTGCGAAGAGGCCGATATCCCCGTCTGGCACTGGCATGGCGATGTTGCCGCTTCGCACAAGGCGAAGCTGCTCAAACACCCGAGCGGCATCCTGCAAATCACGCCCGAGTCGCTCGAGGCCCTCTTGCTCCACAAGCACGCGGCGATTGGGCGGCTTTTTGGAGACCTTCGCTACGTGGTCATCGATGAGGTGCATTCACTGCTGCGCGGCGATCGCGGCGGGCAGGCCCTCTGCCTCATCGAACGCCTCTCGCGCATGGCGGGCGTGAATCCGCGCCGCATCGGACTTTCCGCCACCATCGGTGACCCCGAACGCACGGGGGCATTCCTCTCCAGCGGAACGGGTCGTGGATGTGTCATCCCCCGCTTTGAGGAGACGCGCAAGACGTGGCGTCTATCCATGGAGCATTTCTACATTGGCGGACCGCAGGCGGCGGAGCGTGCCCTAGACGGCGCACGGGCGCAGGAGGCGGACGTAATCGACGACGGTGCGCGGCGCAGCCTTCCCGCGCCCGATGATGTCCGCATCGACGCACCAACCGCAACCGAACTCGCCGCGCGGACCGATTTGGCGCCGCAAGATGCCGACCCGGGTCTGGATACATCTTCGAGCGGACCCGCGGCAGCAAATGCCTGGTGTTCGTAAACTCGCGAGAGGAGGCGGAGTCCGTCTGCGCCAACCTGCGTGCATATTGCGAGGCCAATCACGAACCCGACCGCTTCCTCATCCACCACGGTAATCTCTCGGCGGCGTATCGTGAATCGGCGGAGGAGCTCATGCGCGACGAAGAGCAGGCGCAGACCACCGTCACCACCGCGACGCTCGAGCTGGGCATCGACATCGGACGCCTCGAGCGCGCGTTCCAAATCGATGCCCCCTTTACCGTCTCGAGCTTCCTGCAGCGCATGGGGCGCACCGGACGCCGCGACCTTCCACCCGAGATGCACTTCGTGATGCGCGAAGAGCAACCCGAACCCCGCTCCATGCTGCCCGAAACCATCCCTTGGAAGCTCTTGCAGGGCATCGCGCTCGTGCAGCTCTACCGCGAGGAGCACTGGGTCGAACCACCCGCGCTTGATCGCCTTCCGTACAGCCTGCTCTACCATCAGGTCATGAGCACGCTCGCCAGCTGCGGGGAACTCACTCCCGCCGAGCTCGCCGCACGCGTGTTGACGCTCTCATACTTCCATCGCGTCGATGCCGACGACCTCCGTTGCCTCTTGCGGCATCTTTTGGAAACCGACCATATCGAGGCGACCGAAAACGGCGGCTTGATTGTGGGCCTCGCCGGTGAACGGCTCACCAACTCATTCAAGTTCTACGCGGTGTTCCAGGAAAACGAGGAGTTCACGGTGAGATGCGAGTCGGCGGAACTCGGCACGATTGTGAATCCGCCACCCGCTGGCGAGCGCATCGCCATCGCCGGGCACTGCTGGCTGGTCGAGGAGGTCGACTGGAAGCGTCACCTCGTGTACTGCACGCAGATCAAAGGCCGCGTTCCAGCGTACTTTGGCGATTGCGCGGGCGATATCGACACGTATGTCCTGGAACGCATGAGGCACGTGCTCGCGGAGCGTGACGTCTATCCCTACATCATGGAGAACGCGCGGGCTCGACTGGCACAGGCACGACACGTGGCATCCAACGCGGGCATCACCGGGCGCGCCTCAAGCCCCCTCATCAATCTGGGTGGAGACACCTGGGCGTTGTTCCCCTGGCTCGGAAGTTACGCTTTCCTGGCGCTCGAGCGGCTGCTCAAGATCAAATGCGCGCGAGAGCTAGGGCTCAAGGGGCTCGATCCCTCGCGCCCTTACTTCATGCAGTTCAGGATGAAGGCGGACCCCGAAAACGTTTTTCGAAGCGGTCGCCGCCGAGGCGGAAGCAGAATTCGACCCCATTGACCTCGTGTACCCAGGCGAAGTTCCGTATTTCGACAAGTACGACGAATTCCTACCGCAAGAGCTCGTTCGCAAGGGTTTCGCCGAGGGCGTCCTCGACATCGAGGGCATGAAGCAACGCGTGCTCGGCTGGCGCGACGCATGGCGAAGCGCGCAGTACGGCTAGTCGCGCAGCACCTCACCGAGGAAGTCGGCAGCAAAGGGAACCGCACCCTCGAAATCGTAAGCGTCGACGTCGCTCGCGATCACCAGGTAGTTATCTTCTCCCGCAAAGGCCTCATCCACGCAGGGCACGACCCAGACGCGTTGAACACCGCCGAAGCGTGGCAACGACGTTGCGCAGGAAGTCTATGTTCTCGCCCCCGTGGGTCGATACCACGTTGGCCACGTACAGGCCGCCCTCGTTGAGACACACCTTTGCCTGGCAGAGGGCTTCCACGGTGGCGAGCGACCGAACTGGCTCCGACCCGGCAAAGCAGTCGTTCACGACCACGTCGTACCGCATGCCCGCCGCAAGAGCCTCGCCCATATACGACCGAGCGTCCGCGGTGATGAGACTCAGACGGTCTCCCGCCATGCGCTCAAGTTCGTCCAGGTAAAACCATCGACGAGCAAGCAGGGTCACCGACGCGTCAAGCTCGACGACGTCCATGGCAAGCAAACGATGGGTGGCGAGCGCATGCTTGGGATAAGAGTATCCACCACCTCCGAGCATGAGCACTCGTTCGATGCCATGGCCAACGATGCCGCGCATGGAATCCTCCGCCTCAAACATCGCATCGAAGGCGCGGATATACTCGAACACGGGCTCGAACCTGCGGCGACCGAGATAGGTGGCACTTTGATACACCCCACCCTGCTGCAACACGCGCACGAGCTCTCCCTGGGCGCCGCGCACCATCTTCACGCGCGCAATCCAGCGTGCGTGCGGGCGACCTGAAGGCATTTCGATCCAACGGCTATCGCCGCCGCGCCAACGGCCACGGCGCCAAACGCCACGCCCGCGGCAATACCGGCGGCCGTGTTTCCCCTCTTTTCCATCAAAGCTTCCTTTGCTGATAAAGCCCGTGGTCCTTAAACCCAAGGCGACGATAATACGTGCGCGTGCCCACGGCGCTGATCACGTTAATGCTTTCGTATCCCGCCTCGCGCGCGATGTCACAGGCGCGCTCGATGAGCCGCCTCCCCAACCCAAGATGCTGGGCTGACGTGCCATCCTCACCAAGCTGCGTAGCGATGCCATACACGTGCACTTCCCGAATCATGGCCTCGCCCGCGCGGACGGGAAGGCCCTCGCTCCCCGCCTCATCCGCGAGACGCTGCACATACGCGGCACTCGGCAAAGACAGGCGCAGGAAGCCGGCGATGCGGTTGTCGGGCAAGATCCACTGCAAAAAGCGTTCGTGCGTGTTGCTCGTCTCGTACCCGACGACATCGAGGACCAGGTCGCCCAGATCGATGTCGTTCGTTCCGATCTCTCGAAATCGAATCTCCTGGACGCCGTCCGAACTGCCCATGTCGCGCAGGCTCCGCTCGACGAGTTGGCGCAAATTGGGCTTCTTGTTGCCCGCCACGATATCGTGCGACGAGAAATCCCTGATCATGCGGGAGATACGGCAGAACGGCGGCGTGACGGCGACATCGCTCGCCAACACGTCGAGCAGTTCCCCCTCGGTGTAGGGCGCCATAAGCCAAGTTCATAGCGCTCGGTGAGCCGGGAGCCGTCGATGAGGGCACAAGGGTAGAGCTTGATTTCGTCGGGCTGGAACGGTGCGCTCCGCACCAGGCGGTCGTAGTCGGCCTTATCGCGCTCGGGCGTCGACCCCAACAGGTTCGCCATGGCATGCGCGTGGATCTTGAAGCCAAAGATGCGCAGCAACTCAAATGCCCGCCCTATGCGCTCAATCGAGATGCCGCGCTCATTCAAGTCAAGGATCTCCTGGTCAAGCGTCTGGATACCCATTTGCACCTTGGTGCAACCCAGGCGGCGAATCAGCATGAGGGCTGCGGGCGTGATCGCATCGGGGCGCGTCTCGACTACAAGGCCCACCACACGATGACGTGCGCCCTCGTTTTCGCGTTGCCGCAGCTCGAGCTCATCGAACGTGGCCGTCTGGGCGCGACTGGCCAAACGCCACGGCTCGCTGTTGCCGTACAGCAGCCGAAATGCGTGGTTGTAGGAGAGGGCCCCTTCGGCGATCTCCTCCTGCGCACCCTCCGCAAATAACGCGAACTGCTCCGCATTCTGCGGAAACCCCGCGCTGCGGTACCAGCTCCGACGCTCGGCGATGTCGGAAGCCGCTGACTCCTCGTCAAACTCGTTGAGCGCGCGGAACAGTTCCGAGATGAACCAGACCTGGTATTCCCGTGGATAATCGCTCCAGGTCCCGCCGAGAACGATCAGCTCGATCTTGTCTGTAGCATGTCCCATCTGCGTCAACGCCGTCAGACGGGAGGTAACCTGCAGATACGGGTCGAACCAGTTTTGCTCGGCGCGTTCGCATGCCGGCTCGTTGTGCAGGTAGCTCTTGGGCATGCGCAGGTCATTGGGGCAAAAGAGGCAGTCGCCACCACAGGGCCATGGCTTGGTGATGACCGTGATCGTTGCGACACCCGAGGCGCTGCGACGAGGCTTCATGCGCAGCACGGCGAGCAAGCGCTCTTCGAGTTCGGGCGTAACGCCCCACGCCTCCCAGCGCTTTTGATCGTTGCGCTTAACACTCTGGTAGAACGGCAAAAGCCGACGCTTGGCAAACATGCGCTTGTCGGCATGCTCCCGGCGTGCGGCGGCATGACTCAGCTTGAGTAGCACGCGATCGTCGACCGCGCGTCCGGACCGGAGCTCCGCCAATATGTCCATGATAATCTGTTCCATGGCGTCCATTGTATATGACGTCCGCGCACCGCTTCCGGCGGACGTGGGAGCTTACAATAGGGAAACCTCACGGTGCATGCGCTCGCCCTAAAGACACGCAGCCACTCGACGCGGCACCGACTCACGGAATCCAGGAGGCCCATGGACACCACGACCGCGCAGGCGCTCATCGCGCTCAACAACCGCTTTTACCGGGATAACGCAGCATCCTTTTCCGCCACGAGGTCGGCACCATGGGAAGGTTGGAAGCGGCTCGGAAGCATATTGCGCGAGCATGGCTGGGTGGGTGCGACGGCGCCTCAGACGCGCCTCGTGTTCGATATGGCAAGCGGCAACCTGCGGTTTGAGCATTTCCTCTCCACCGCGTTTCCCAGCATCGACTTTGAGTTTCACGCGGTGGACAACTGCGCCGCCCTGGCAGAGCATGGTCAGAACGACCGCATCGCATGCCGCTTCCGCCAATGCGACATCCTGGATACCCTCGTCTCGAGCAACGCGAAAATCCCGGAATGCCCCCTCTGCGACCTGTCGGTCTCCTTTGGCTTCATGCACCATGTGCCCAGCGCATACCTCAGACATCGCGTGTTCGAGGCACTCATCGAACACGCACGCGTGGGCGGCCTGATCGTCCTGTCGTTTTGGCAGTTCATGAACGACACGCGCCTTGCTGCCAAGGCTCTGAAGGCAGACGAGGCGCTTGCCATGGATATCGACATATCGCAGCTTGAGCCAAATGACCACTTCCTTGGATGGCAATCCGACCCCTCTCCGCTGCGCTACTGTCACCACTTTGACGAATGCGAGATCGACGAGCTTGTAGCATCTGTGGGCACCAAGGTACGGGAGGTCGCGCGCTACTCCTCGGACGGCGCGTCTGGTACCCTCAATCGGTATCTCGTGCTCGAACGCCTTGATTGAGAACTCGAGCACGACGCCCATTCAGACGCATGGCGCGCGCCACTCCAGTGGCAGCCGCGAACATGCAGCCGCCATATCGGACGCCAACGACCGCCATCCGCCGCCGCGCCACATTCCACCGTGCAGCGCGCCGCGATATCCAGGAGACCTTTCCGCCATGCATGCACGTATGCCCAAAACTTCGTCCTCGACCAGCGCATCGAGCGCGCAGCCAACGCCATCGAGACTGGTGCCGCAGCGTATCGGGGCGCTGGGCCGAAGCGTGCCATCCGCTCACCGAGCATGGCACCGAGCGCTTTGAGCGGGTGCATCTCGATCTTGGATGCGGAAAAGGAGCCTATATCGCCGCCATGGCCGCCCGTCATCCGGACACGCTCTTTATCGGCATGGACAGCGAACCCGTGTGCGTGGTGCATGCCGCGCAGCTCGTTCTCGATCGTGGGCTCAAAAATGCCCTCGTGATTCCCGGAGACGCCGCCAGGCTCGACCGCATCTTCGCCCCGGGCGAACTCTCGAGCATCTCGATCAACTTTCCCACGCCGCACCCTAAACGACGCAACGCCCGCCTGCGCGTAACGACCGCCGAGCACCTCGATGGATACCGACCGCTGCTTAAAGCCGACGGCATTCTCGCGCTGCGCACCGATAGCCTGCCGTTGTATGAGTTCTCTCTTCCGCAGTTCAAGACCATTGGATGGAATGTAACGTGCGCCACGCACGACGACCGCGCCGCCCATCCCGATCAGCCCATCACCGAGTACGAGCAGCGGCTAACCGAGCAGGGTGCGACCGTCCACGCTGTATATGCACGGCCCGCAGCGCAACCCGCCACACAGGAACAACTCCAGGCTGCACTCGAACTTCCGCAGAGCCTCATCGACTATCTGCCCGAAGACCTATTCGCCGGAGAATATATCCCCTACGGCATGAGCTACGCGATTGACAACCTGCGCAACCGACGCACCATCTCGCCGCGCGTAAGATGCATATTCTGACCGCATTTAAGTTGCTATTTGCATAGGCTTTTCTCACCACGCCCCACGTGTCCATGTCGGATTTACGAAAGTGGTCAAAATACCCAA
>ENA-OQBG01000064-OQBG01000064.1-human-gut-metagenome-genome-assembly--contig:-NODE-64-length-34497-cov-5.491039_pt1 | contig 34497 bp, 37 predicted proteins | sample MGYA00242746_ERZ504551 | MGnify/ENA primary metagenome ERZ504551 (study PRJEB26092, sample SAMD00036289) | human gut metagenome | host: Homo sapiens | study: EMG produced TPA metagenomics assembly of... | reverse complement strand
CTTAATGTGCCTCCGCGCGAGCTCAGGACTGTCCGAGCACGGATGATGCGCGCAGTCCCGGACGATGGGATACTTGCATCACAGGGATACGACGCCGTCGGGGCGAGGAACTCGGAATGGCGTACAGGTTCGTCACGCCTCCCACGGCGAGCTTCTCCTTGATGCCAAAGAAGTCCAGGCACGTGCGCAGGTGAGGATCTCGCAACCGCGTTCCTCGAGTTGGCGGATGTCCTCGAGAGAGACCGAGCCTCGCAGGTGAGGCGGGCGCCCCCGTTAAAGAAGACCATCTTGGCAGGCGGGGTGTCGGCGTTGGCGAAGGCGTAGATGAGGCCCTTCATGAGAATCGAGCCGAGCTCCTGGTCGCCGCGCCCCATGAACTCGCTGCCCACGGCGATGACCTTGCCGGCAACTTGGGCAACCGCGGGCAGCGGGATGTCGCATGAGGGCTCGAACGGTTCCGCGGGGGTCTCGTCACCCGGCTCTCCACCGGCGATGACGACGCGCCATCGGGCACCGGGCTCCTCCTGCGCAATCTCGACCCCGCGCTTGCGCGATCCCGCCAAGCGTTTGAGGTTCTCGACCGCGACCATGTTGTCGACGAGTACCTCGACCGCCTCGGCTGAACGTCCGGCGGCGGCGAGGGCGTCGAGCTCCTTGGACGTCATGATCACGGGCTGGGGGCATGTCTTGCCCAGAGCATCTACAACGGACATGTGAACTCCTTTCGCGCGCGAGGCTCGGCGCGCATCTACATGGTACCGTTACGGAAGACCGAACGGAGGATGCATGGACACGACTTGGGGCATCGCCGACCTGCTCGCACGTCACCGAGCATCATCGCCGTGGTGGGAAGCGGGGGCAAGTCGACGCTGCTCACCAGCGGCGGACGCGCGCTCTCCGCCCAAGGGGCGCGCGTGGTGCTCGCGACCTCGACGCATATGCTTCCCCCGTCGAACATGTCGCTCCTGGACGGCGTGGAGCGGCTCGACACCGCCCTCGCGCGTGACGGCATCGCGGCGGTCGGAGCGTTTGACGCCACAACGGGCAAGGTCGCCGAACCCCCGTGCGGCATCGATGTGCTCGCCGCGCATGCCGATTACGTGCTCGTCGAGGCGGATGGGTCGAGATGTCTGCCCCTCAAGGCCCACGCAGCTTGGGAGCCGGTTATCCCCGCCCACACGTCCCTGACCGTCCTCGTGGTGGGAGCGAGCGGCTTCGACCTCCCGATTGTCGAGGCCGTACACCGACCCGAAGTCTTCTGCACGCTCACCGGGGCGAAGCTGGAGGCTTCCGCAACACCCGAACTCGTCGCACGCGCCATCGCCGCCGAGGGCCTCGTGGACGCGAACGGCCTCGTCATCGTCAACCAAGCCGACGATGACCGAGCAGCGCGGCAGGCGCGCTCCTTCGCTGCGGAGCTCCGTCGCTCGTGCCCCGCCTCCATATACGCCGGATCCCTGCGAACCGACCGGCTGCAGCGCATTTGAATCCCGCGAGCGCGCTTTGCGAACTCGATCCCTCGCCGAGCGAGCGCTTTCGTCCGTTTCACATGAGTGCAACGCACGAAAGGCGCTCACCCGAAGCGGCCTATACGATTTCCAAATGACGCCGCTGCCGACATGCTTCCTTGATGCGCTCGAGATCAGCGGGGATATCGACGTCGATAAGTTCGCACGCTTCTCGTGCCTCGGTCAACGACACCTCGAGCTCCCCCGACCTGAAGAGCGATGAGCCCCCATCGGAGCCCTGCAACGCCATAAGCACCGGAATGCAACGTGCGGGAAAAAGCACGGGAGAGCCCGGAACGCCGCGCCAACTCAAACGGCATGCTCGCGAGGGATCGCGTGTGAACGCCTCCGCAAGGGCACGGAAACTCTCACGCATCACCAATGGCTGGTCACCCGGAAGAAACAGAACGCCGTCCCAGCCTCGCGCATCGGCATAGGCGGCGCCGGCACGAACCGTGTCGCTCCTCCGCGGCTGGATATCGACGCAGGGGCTCACCACGGCGACGTTGAGCCCCGCGAACCGCACGACCGAGTCGACCTCAGACCGCCAGGCAACAACCGCAATTTCGAATAGGTCATCAGGCACGCTCGCCGCCGTCTGGACCACAAGCGGAACTTCACCAAGCGGTCCGTCGATGGACGTGAGCAACTTGGAGCCCGTGCCTCCTGCCATGCGGAAACGTTCGCCCGCCCCTGACGCCATGACAATGCAACCGAGCTTCATGCAAGTCCCTTCGAACTCTTATCCATCGCCCCAGTATCTCCCAAAAACGAAAGATGGGGTCGCCACACGCCAACCGTTTGCGCGCAAGTCGTCATTTTCGGAACTGGGTTCGCGGTCTCCCTTCCCCCAAGAGACCCACAGCAACAGCGCATGACGAATCTCGTTGTAAAGCGGCTCAAGCCAAGAAGTCTCCGAGGCCGACAGTTATAACCGCGACGCCAAAATACCGCTCGACTCCCTCCCGAAGAGGGAAATACCGCAATCAGCGCAATCGGCGAAACGTATAGGGGTTTGAAATTAAACCGCATTCATGACAAGAATGGCCCTCCCGCGCATTGCGGAAGGGCCCTGACTGCGCCGTGCGCGCGAGCCGCCTTAGGCGCGAAGCCCCTTCAACTCGAGGAGCTATCGGTTTGAAGCGCTCTTGGCGTATTTATTCCTCGCTATCGTCCTCGGGAACGATCATGTTCAGCACAAAGGCGACGATGAAGGCAACCACGAGCGAGCTGCCAAAGACGTTCTGCACAAGCTGCGGAGCGAACTGCAGGATCTCGGGCACGCTGGCGATGCCGACGCCCAACGCGAGCGAGATGCCCACGATCATGCGGTTACGGTAGTTGAGCGGCTGCTCGGAAATGAGCTGGATACCGGAGAGCGTAATGGCGGCGAACACCGTGATGGTCGCGCCACCGAGCACCGGCTGCGGGACCGTGGCAATGAGCGACATGAGCTTGGGGCAGAAGCCCGCGACGAGCATGATGCCGGACACGATGGCGAACACGCGCTTGGCGACGACCTTGGTGGTGCAGATGAGGCCGACGTTCTGGCTGAACGGATCGGTGGGCAGGCCGCCGATGAGCGCGCCGATCATGCCGCAGATGCCCTGGCCCTTGATGGCGCCGCCAAGTTCGGTGTCCTTCGCGTCGCGACCAAAGCCACCCATGGTGGTGGAGGACACATCGCCGATGGTCTGCACGGCCTGGACGATGTACATAAGGATCATCATGATGATCGCGTCGGGGTGGAACTCGAGACCAAAGTGTAGCGGGATGGGCGCAGAGATGATCGCGGACTCGGCGACCGGCGTGAAGTCGATCAGGCCTCCCATGATGAGCGCGACCACGTAGCCCACGCCCACGCCAATGACCATGCCGGAGATCTTGATGTATCCCTTGCCGAACAGGCTGCAGGCCAGCGTGACACCGAGGGTGACCGCCGCGAGGATCCAGAACTCGGGAGAGCCGAAGGTCCCTGCGGCCTTGGCGCCTGCGCCGCCGCCAAAGTAATTGATGGCGGTGGTATAGAGCGACAGGCCGATGGCGAGCACGACCGTGCCGCACACGATGGGCGGGAAGAACTTACGGATCTTGCCGATGAACATGCCGATGAAAATCGAGACGAACGCCGCCACGAGCTGGGCACCAAAGATCGCGGCGATACCGTACTGCATGCCAATCGTGGTAAGAATGGGCATGTACGCAAACGCGACACCCATGACGCTCGGCAGCCCCATGCCGAACCCGAGCACCGGGAACAGCTGCACAAGCGTGGTAAGCCCGCCGATGATCATCGCGGACTGCATGAGCATGGTCTGGTCGGCGGCGGAAAGGCCACAGGTACCGGCGATGAGCATGGGCGGCGTGATGTTGCCCACGAGCATGGCAAGGACGTGCTGCATGGCCTGCGGGAACGCCTCTCCAAACGACGGCTTACCGTCGAGTTTGAAAAGTTCGCCCTTTTCCCCCGTTGAAACCTGTTCGGTCATTCAAGACTCCTTCCTGTGCAACTCCCCGACCTCGCGAGTTTAAGATCGAGAGCCCCCTTAGGGCACGCTGCGGATTTCCAACCCCTCAACTTTACTGGAATCCAAGCCATGGAACTGCGAGAATCTCGCCCGTGCGGCGATCTTTCGAGGCCCGCGGCGCACATCGGGGGAAGCGCCCGGGCGACAGGGTCCGCGGGACATCGATGCAGATGGGCGCGCGTCGGATGGCGTGACGGGGGCGCGCGATGGGGTTTCGGCGCGAGCGGGCGGGCAGGGCCCCTCGCGCCGAGGGCGGGATGGCGTGGACCGTATGGGGGGGCGTCACCCTCCAAGGTAGGCGCGACGAACGTCGTCGTTGTGGAGCAGCTCGTCACCGGTGCCCGAAAGGGTCACGTGGCCCGTCTCCATGACGTAGGCGCGCGAGGCGATGGAGAGCGCCATCTGGGCGTTCTGCTCAACGAGTAGGATCGTGGTACCAGCGGCATGCAGGTCCTTCACGATCTGGAAGATCTGCTCGATCAAGATGGGGGCGAGGCCCATGGAGGGCTCATCGAGCATCAGCAACTTGGGTGCGCTCATGAGCGCGCGACCCATGGCGAGCATCTGCTGCTCGCCGCCGGAAAGCGTGCCTGCAACCTGGCGGCGGCGCTCCTTGAGGCGCGGGAAGTGCGCATAGACGCGCTCGAGCCCGGGGGCGATCTCGGAGTTGGGACGGGTGTAGGCGCCCATCTCGAGATTCTCCTCGACACTCATCTGGGCGAAGACGCGCCTGCCCTCGGGCACATGCGCCAGACCGCGCTCGACGAGCTTATCTGCGGGGACATGCATGATGTCCTCGCCCATGAACTCGATCGAACCCGTACTCGAGCGCAGCAGGCCCGAGAGCGTCTTGAGCGTCGTGGACTTGCCGGCGCCGTTTGCGCCGATGAGCGCGACGATCTCACCCTCATGGACCTCAAACGAGACGTCCTTGATGGCGTGGATCGCGCCGTAGTAGACGTTGATGTCCTCGACTTCGAGGACCTTGTTGGCAGTGTCCGCAGCCATCGTCTTTACGCCTCCTTCTGCTTGCCGAGGTACGCCTCGATGACCGCCTCGTTGCTCTGGATCTCCTCGGGCGTGCCCTTGGCGATGACCTTGCCAAAGTTCAGCACGCAGATGCCCTCGCAGATGTTCATGACGAGGCTCATGTCGTGCTCGATGAGCATGATCGCAATGTTGAAGGTATCACGGATCTTGACGATATTCTCCATGAGCTCGGCGGTCTCGGAGGGGTTCATGCCGGCGGCGGGCTCGTCGAGCAGCAGCAGGCTCGGGTTCGTGGCGAGCGCGCGCACGATCTCCAGGCGGCGCTGGGCACCGTAAGGGAGGCTCCCCGCCTGATGACTGGCGAGATCCTGCATGTCGAAGATTGACAGCAGCTCGAGGGCGCGCTCGTGCGCCTCGGCCTCGCGACGCCAGTACGCCGGCGTGCGCAGGATGCCCGAGAGCGTGGAGTAGGCCTTGGTGTTGTGCAGGCCGACCTTGACGTTCTCCTCCACCGTCATGGTGTTGAACAGGCGGATGTTTTGGAACGTGCGGGCGATGCCCATGCGGTTGACCTGGTAGACGGACTTGCCGCTCGTATCGTTGCCGTTGAGCAGAATGGTGCCGCGGGTGGGAGCGTACACCTTGGTGAGCAGATTGAACACCGTGGTCTTACCCGCTCCGTTGGGACCGATGAGTCCGGCGATCTCGGTCTTGCCAATGGTGAGGTTGAAGTCGTCGACCGCCTTGAGGCCGCCGAAATCGATGCCCAGGTGCAGGGCCTCGAGAACGGGAGCGGAATCGACGTCGCGCTCAGGCACGATGGAGTGGCTGGGGACCGGCACCATCTTGCCGCGCTCGAATTCGAACTTAGGCATCTGCCGACACCTCCTCTTCGGACGTCTTGCGCTTGGGGATAACGCGGGCCACCAAGTTCTTGAGCGAGTCGTTGTTGGTACCGATCATCACGAGGATCAGCACGATGGCGTAGACGAGCATGCGGTAGTCGGAGAACTGACGCAGCGCTTCGGGCAAGATGGTGAGGATCGTCGCGGCGATGATCGAGCCGCGCATGTTGCCCAGTCCACCCAGGACGACGAAGACCAAAATGAGAATGGACATGTTGAAATCGAACTTGGTGGCGGACAGCTGTGAGAAGCTGTTGCCGAACAGCGCACCCGCGGCACCTGCGAGGGCGGCGGAGACTACAAAGGCGATCATACGGTACTTAGTAGTGGAAATGCCCACGGACTCCGCGGCGATGCGGTTGTCGCGCACGGCTAGGATGGCGCGGCCGGTACGGCTGCGCACGAGGTTGAGCACGATCACGAGTGCGACCATGACCAGCACGAAGCCGGCGAATAACGTCGAGATCATATCCGTGCCCGAAGCTCCCTGCGCGCCCTTGATAATGGCGACGCCGGTCTCGGAGAGGCCGAGGTTGTCGACCGTGAGCTTGCCCGTGAGATTAAACAGGACGTGGAGCCCGCGCTCGTCCACGCCCACGATCAGGCAGGTGACGACCTCTTTGATGATCTCACCGAACGCGAGCGTCACGATGGCGAGGTAGTCGCCGGACAGGCGCAGGACCGGAATGCCAATGAGGAACCCGGCAAGGGCGGCGCAGGCGGCACCCACGACAAGCGCTATCACGAGACGGACCGTGTCGTTGGGGATCGCCTCGGAAAGGCTCATCGCGGCGACGATGCCGCTGTAGGCACCCACGCTCATGAAGCCCGCATGGCCGAGCGACAGGTCGCCCGCGACGCCAACGACGAGGTTGAGGGAGATGGCCATGACAATATAGGCGCAGATGGGCACGAGCTGGCCCGCGATCATGCGCGGGATCATACCGGCGTCCTTGAGGAAGGACACGACGATGAACGCGAGGATGACTAGGGCGTACGTCAAAAAGTCACTGCGCGTCTTCTTGTTCTGGAGGAACTTAAACATGGCGCTACACCTTCTCGGGGACGTACTTGCCGAACAGACCGGCGGGCTTGACGAGCAGCACCACGATGAGCACGCCGAACACGATGGAGTTGGCGAGGCTCGTGGAGATATAGGCCTGGGCCATTGCCTCGATGATGCCGAGCAGGATGCCGCCCACAAAGGCGCCGGGGATCGAGCCGATGCCGCCGAAAACGGCAGCGGTGAAGGCCTTGATGCCGGGCATGGAACCCGTGGTGGGCTGGAGCACCGGGGAGTAGGAGCACAGCAGGACACCGGCGATGGCGGCGAGTGCCGAACCGATGGCGAAGGTCATGGAGATGGTGCGGTTGACGTTGATGCCCATGAGTTGGGCGGCCGCTTTATCCTCGGAGACCGCACGCATGGCCTTGCCCATCTTGGTCTTCCCGGTGAACCACATGAGACCCGCCATGATAAGCAGGCAGGCGATCACCGTGACGAGCGAGACCGCCGAGACGTTATAAGCCTTGAGGAACGCCGGTACCGGGAAGCTCACGATGGACGTGAAGTTCTTGGGCGTGGCGCCCCAGATGAGCTGCGCTGCGTTCTGCAGGAAATAGGACACACCGATGGCGGTGATCAGCACGGCAAGCGGGCCGGCCTGGCGCAAGGGCTTGTACGCAAGCCCCTCAATGAGAATGCCGAGCGCCGTGCAGACGGCGACGGCGGCGATGACCGACACGATCGCCGGCAGCCCCATGTACGAGGTCACCACGAACGAAATATAGGCGCCGATCATGATGACGTCTCCGTGGGCGAAGTTGAGCATCTTGGCGATGCCGTACACCATGGTATAGCCCAGGGCGATGATGGCATAGACGCTTCCCATCGACAGGCCGTTGACGAGGTACTGCAAAAAGACCGTCATAGCCTCTCCCCCTTTCTTCTTTCACGCGCCGCATGGCGCAACAGGCAAAGGGACGGACCCTCGGTAAAGGTCCGTCCCCATCGTAGCTTGATGCACCGCGCGGCGGCACAGGACGGACGGCGCTTAGGCCGCTACGTACTTTCCATCCTTGATTACGTAGACCATCGGGTCCTTCTCGACCTCACCCTTGTCGTTCCAGGTGAGGGTGCCGGTGAGGCCCTCGACGGTGATCTTGGTCATTGCCTCGGGCAGCTTGGCGGCGACGTCGGCCGGATCGGCGTCGGCACCCAGACCGGCCTCGGCGAGTGCGAGGGAGACCGCGTGGACCGCGTCGTAGGCGTCGGCGGCGAACTGATCGGGCACCTCGTCGTAAGCGTCCTTGTAGGCAGCGACGAAATCGGCGTTCTTCTCCTCGTCCGCAGAGAACGGGGTCATGAGGTAGAGGCCCTCGGCCAGGGAGGTATCGAAGCCCTCGACGCCCAAGATACCATCCATGCCGTCGCAGCCCATCATCTTCACGTCATAGCCCATCTCGTTGGCGTTAGCCAGCAGAACGGAGGCGGGGGTGTAGTAGATAGGGGCGAAGATCATCGTGGCGCCGGCGTCTTTGGCCTTGGTGAGCTGGTTGGTGAAGCTCGTGGCGGAATCGTCCTTGAAGGTCTCCTCATCCACGATGTTAAGCTTGAGCTCCTCGGCCTTTGCCACGAAGGCGTCGCGGATGCCGGAGGAGTAGGTGTCACCGGAGTTGTAGAACACGACGAACTTCTCGTCGGGGAACATCTCGGCGAGCTTCGTGGCGGCGTTGGCACCCTGGTTGGGGTCGTTGAAGCAGGCCTGGAACACGCAGGTCTTGTCGGCAGTGACATCGGGGCTCGAGGCGGACGGGGTGATCATGAACATCTGCGGGTCCTGATTGGCGACCTCGGCCACGGCAAGCGAAGCGCCGGTAGTGGTGGGGCCGACGAGTGCCTGCATGCCCCAGTCGGCGAGGCTATTGAAGGCGTTGACGGACTTCTCGCCGTCGGCGACGTCGTCCTCGGACTTGCTGACGAACTTGAGGTCGTCGGTGGAGAAATCCTTACAGGCGAGCTCGACGCGTTGCACACGGAAGTGCCGTACGACGCGGCGGAGCCCGTCAGCGGGCCGATGGCACCGATCTTGAACGCGGAGCCATCGTCAGCGGCAGCGGTGGAGCCGCCCTCGGACTCGTTGCCGGAGCAGCCGGCTAGAATACCTACAGCCCCCAAACCTGCTACGCCCGCGATAACGCTTCTGCGATTCATTACAGGGTTGAATGACTTACCGGTGAGGCACGACATGCGGCTCTCCTTTCAAACGAGGCCGGCTGAAAGCACGGCGATGAGCTGGCCCGCGGGTATATTTGCGCGGTTGCTCTAGGGTACACGCTTTAGCATACCGGAGTAAGGAAAATCCCCTCGAAATATCGGTGAAACAATTGCGTGCCCATTCATGCGAAGTCGTTCCGAAAATATGCATGTATCAGCCTCGGTAGGGACTTGATTGCATCTAAGGCACCATGTAACACAGTTGTTACGCAGCACAGAGGCCGCATCCGTATGCAAGCGGGTAAAATGCAGGCTATGCAAGAATCAGCCCCGTCGCGCGCATTCGCGCGACAGCAGGTAAAGGAGCGCGTCATGCACCAGAGCACCCGCACCGTCAACGTCGGACTCATCGGCTTGGGTACCGTCGGTGGCGGCGTCTTCCAGCTGATCGAATCCCATGCCGAGAAATACCGCCGGGCCTACGGCATCGACCTGCGCATCGCCCGCGCCTGCGGCCTCGACGAGTCGCGCGCCCGCGAACTCGGAGTCACCGCGGAGCAATTCACCACCGATTGGCGTGACGTCGTAAGTGACCCGCGCATCGACATCGTCGTCGAGGTCATCGGCGGAGAGCATCCCGCGACCGAGATCTTCACGGAGGCCTTTGCCGCCGGCAAGCATGTCGTCTCGGCTAACAAGGCCCTGCTCGGCCGCCATATGGCCGAACTTGCGGGTGCCGCCAGCGCCGCGGGCGTTCAGCTGCGCTGCGAGGCGTCCTGCGGCGGCGGCATCCCCATCGTGGGCACGCTCGAGCACGACCTCACCGGCAACAACATCCTTGCCATCGCCGGTATCGTGAACGGCACCACCAACTACATCCTCTCGCGCATGACGACCGAGGGCCTGGGCTACGAGGAGGTCCTGGCCGACGCCCAGCGCCTGGGCTACGCCGAGGCCGATCCCACCGCAGACGTCGATGGCTTCGACGCCGCGAGCAAGATCGCCATCCTCTCCTCCATCGGCTTTACCACGCGCATCACCACCGACGATGTGTATATGCAGGGCATCCGCAAGATTTCCGCTGAGGATATCGAGGTCGCGCGCGAGCTCGGCTACGCCATCAAGATGCTCGCCATCGGACGCCGCACCGATGAGGGCGTGGACATCCGCGTGCACCCCGCCATGATCCCCGCGAGTCACCCGCTCGCCGGCGTGAACGGCGCCATGAACGCCGTGTACGTGGTGGGCGATGCCGTGGGCGAAACCATGTTCTACGGTGCCGGCGCGGGCGCCTTCCCCACCGCGAGCGCCATCGTGGGCGACGTCATGAATCTCGCCGAAGACATCTCCGCGGGCGTGAAGCCCCTGCCCGAACCCGCGCCCTTCGCACGTGAGCTTCCCATCCGCAACGTGGCGGACCTCGAGACCCGCTACTACGTGCGCCTGACCGCTGACGGCACGGACGGTGTCGCGACGGGCGCCACAGAGGTTCTCAATCAACACGGCGTCACTGTCGAACGCGTCATCCCGCGTGAGAACGGATCGTTTGCACTGCTCACCAACACCTGCCGTGAGGGAAACATGTTCGCCGCGCTTGGGGCGCTCTCTGGCGCCGCTGCGGCCGTCGAGGTGGCCAACGTCATCCGCATCGAGGACATTGCCGATTGGACCCAAGGCGTCGAGGCGAATTAGCACGGCTTTCACGCTGCGGCTTTTGCTTCGCATGAGTCTTCTGTCGCTTCTTTCGTTCGGCACCCCCCAGATTTCCTGCGGATACGAAGCTTGAATCCTTGCCACCGTTGCAAAAATCTGGGTAATCTAGATAAGCGTGTCAGTTAAACGACTGAGAGGGCACGGAGCGCACGCGTTCCGCGCCCTCTTTCTTGAAACCGCCGTCCGCATCATCCATCTCCTAACGAAAGGCAGACATGCTCCTGCAACTATTCCTCATCATCGTTGGATTCGCCCTGCTCGTCTGGGGCGCCGACCTTCTCGTAAACGGGTCGAGTCAGATCGCCGCACGTGTTGGCCTTCCCGACCGCGTCATTGGCCTCACGGTGGTCGCCGTGGGCACCGCCATGCCCGAGCTCGTGGTCTCGGTCGTCTCCGCCGTGGATGGGCACGCCGACATGGCGTTCGGCAATGTCGCCGGAAGCTGCATGGCGAACCTCCTGCTGATTCTCGGCATGAGCGCGGTCATCACGCGCCTACCGCTCGCCCGCCACACCCAGCGCTTCGAGATCCCCGTGAGCGTCGCCTCGGTGCTCCTGCTCATGTTCCTCTCCAATACCGGGGGCGAGCTCACTGCCGTCGAGGGTCTGATCCTGCTTTCCGTCTTCGCGGCGTTCATGGGCTACACCGTGTTCCTCGGCCTGCGCGAAGGCGACAGCGGCCACGAGGAGCTCGACCCCGAGACGCAGCTCATGCCTCATGAACTCGAGAACGAAGACGACGATGTCGCCGAGGAGGAAGACGAGGGCGAGCCCCGTGGCATGCACGTCTCGATCGCCCTAGTGCTGTTCGGCATCGCCCTGCTCAAGTTCGGCGCCGACTACGTCGTGAACAACTCCGTCGAGATCGCCACCGCGCTCGGCATCAGCGAGCGCATCATCGGCCTCACCGTCATCGCGCTCGGCACCTGCCTGCCCGAGCTCGTCACCAGCGTCGTTGCCGCGTTCAAGGGCAACACCGACATCGCCGTGGGCAACGTCGTGGGCTCGAACATCACCAATGTCCTGCTTGTCATGGGCGTGCCCGCGCTGTTCTCCCCCATTGTGTATGCATTCAGCTACAACATCGACTTCGCCCTGCTCGCGATCTTCTCCGTCGTCCTCGTGGGCTTCGCCTTTGTGGGCACCAAGCACACCATGACTCGACGCGAGGGCGTTTTCTTTGTGTTCATTTATATCGTCTACATTGTTGCCTCTGCCGTGCTGTAACACATCGCGATCATGCGGCGAAACACTCCCGTCGCACGCCACAGCTGCACGCGAAAAGCCTGCTTCACACAAACCGCCTCCAATCTCTCGGACCTCGAAGGATGGGAGGCGGGTTTGTTTGGGCGCATCGGGACTTTTTCATCGCGCGCGATCTCACAAAGAAGGTGCGCGCCGTTAATTGGACGGTTTTCGAGCTAATTTAAGAGCAGGTCGGACGCAGGACTTCCATAGACGAAAAAGCAGCAGATATCTAGGCGTCAAGATCCTTTAGCTGCTCCGCCCCTCCCAGACTTCTTGACATATCCGCTCTATTTGTAGTCTCAGATTTCGCAAGGGCAATGAAAATGGCTAAAAAGTACCGTTTTGTACCGTTAGCTGCACTTGACTATTGAGCATTCAACCCTTTCGCCACGGTTTTAGACTTCCCTGGGCACATATTGCACTACCCAGAGGCTCACAAAGCCGAGAAATACATCCCGTAGCCCATGCGGAAGCAGAATCGAGGCTCTGCGCGGGGTTCGACAAGGCCATCAGCGATACAAAACGGTATTTTTTAGCCAGAAATCCCATTCTAAGGTGTTCATCCATAAAAAAGGCGGGACCCACTTGAGTGGATCCCGCCTTGCAAAGAGCTTGTACGCTCAGGCAGCTTGCAGGCGATGCACCTGCAGGAAACTACTTGAGGGTGACGGCAGCGCCGGCAGCCTCGAGCTTCTCCTTGGCAGCCTCGGCGTCCTCCTTCTTGGCACCCTCGATGACGGCCTTAGGAGCGTTCTCGACGACCTCCTTGGCCTCCTTGAGGCCGAGAGAGGTGAGCTCACGGACGACCTTGATGACCTGGATCTTGTTGTCGCCGAAGCCCTCGAGCACGACGTCAAACTCGGTCTTCTCCTCGGCCTCCTCGGCAGCGGCAACAGGGCCGGCCACGACGGCGGCAGGAGCGGCGGCGGAAACGCCGAAGGTCTCCTCGATAGCCTTCACGAGCTCGGAAGCCTCGAGCAGGGTCATTTCCTTCAGAGCCTCGATGATCTCATCGGTGGTAAGCTTAGCCATTTCTAAGTCCTTTCGGTTTCCCTGCATCTGGCAGGGAGATCAAACTAAAGTACGGCGCGCAAAGCGCCAGAGGTGCGGCCTTAGGCGGCCGCGGGAAGGCCGCCGACTAGGCCGCCTTCTGCTCGGAGATCTGCTGAACGGTGCGAGCGAGACCAGAGGAAACGCCGTTGACGCAAACAGCAATGTCGCGAGCGAAGCCGTTGATGAGACCGGCGATCTGACCCAGGAGCTGATCCTTGCTGGGGAGCTCGGCGATGGCGTCGACCTCGGCAGCGGTAACAGCCTGACCGTCAGAGATACCGCCCTTGATCTCGAGAACGCCCTTGGACTTCTTGGCGAACTCCTTGAGCACCTTGGCGGCGCTGACAGGCTCCTCCTCGAAGAACACGTAGGCGAGCGGACCAGCGAGGATCTCGTCGAGGTTCGGCTGCTCCTTGTTCTCCAGGGCGATGCGGACGAGGTTGTTCTTGTACACCTTCATCTGAGCGCCGCACTCACGAAGCTGCTTGCGGAGCTCCTGAGCCTGAAGAACGGTGAGGCCGTTGTAAGCCACGACAAAGACTCCGGCGTTGGACTCGAGCTTGGACTCGATCTCGGCAACTGCATCGATCTTGTACTGCTTTGGCATGTGGTACACCTCCTTCTTGTTCTTTCCCGGGCACGACCCGCCTTAAGAGTGGCGGGGGTGTGTCTCGAAAAAGAAACCCCCGCGCTGCAAGAGCGACGGGGGTGAGAAGACATATCTACTCAACCACCTCGGCTGGCGGGTTGCCCCTTTACTCCCTTGCACCCGTCTGAGCGGGCACGCGGGAACCGGCTGTCTCTGGCAGCGAATCGTGCGTGTGCGGTTAGGTAGTATCGCAAGTAAGGAAGTGGGCGTCAAGTGGCAACGGTGGCGACGCTAATCGCGCACAAGCTGCACACATTGACGGTGCGCTCGTTGGCCCTGCGCTCGTTGAAACATCCTCGTTCGTTTCAACCCATGATAAATCACATTACCAGGCCCTTTTCTGTGAGGAATCATGGATTTGAAACGAAACGGCTATTTCAAACATAGGATTCCTCACAAAGGTCCCGGGCTAGGCGGAATTTGAGACCCGGGCAAGGGGGTGCTAGGGCCCCGGGCTAGGCGGAACTGGGGTCCCGGGCAGGGGGGCGCCAGAGCCCCGGGCAAGGCCGCGCAAAGGGCACGGGTCAAAGGCACGGCCGCTCCCAAATCACACGCAGTGCCGCTAGGCAAAGCCCAAGGCGGTGCCGACTATGCGCACGACGAACGCAGCGATCCACGCCACCCCGCATTGCAAGGCAAAGACCGCGACCGCCCAACGCGGGCCCAGCTCGTTCTTCACCGCCCCGATTGCCGCCACGCACGGCGGGTACAGCAGCGTGAACACGAGGAAGACATAGGCGGTAAGCGGCGTGAACAGCGAGGTAAGCGCCGAGGCGGACTCCGTCCCCAGCAGCACCGCGAGCGTGGAGATCACGCTCTCCTTGGCGAGCAGTCCGGTCACGAGCGCCGTCGAGGCGCGCCAATCGCCAAAGCCGAGCGGCGCGAGCACGGGCGCGATGATGCCGCCGAGGCCCGCAAGGAGGCTCTGCGACTGGTCGGACACCACGTTGAGCTGGCCGTCGAAGGTCTGCAGGAACCACACGACGATACTCGCCGCGAAGATGATGGTGAAGGCGCGCTGGATGAAGTCCTTCGCCTTGTCCCACGCGAGCATCACCGTCGTTTTGGCGGAGGGTAGGCGGTAATTTGGCAGCTCCATGATGAACGGCACCGGCTCGCCCTTAAACGCCGTACGTTTGAGCACGAGCGCCACCACGGCGGCGACGGCGACGCCCAGTAAGTAGAGCGACACCATTGCCAACACGCTGTTGCGAGCGAAAAAGGCTGCGGTGAGCAGGCCGTACACGGGCAACTTAGCAGAGCAGCTCATGAACGGGGTGAGCATGACGGTCATCTTGCGGTCGTGTTCGGAGGGCAGGGTGCGCGTCGCCATGATCGCCGGTACGCTGCAGCCGAAGCCCACGAGCATGGGCACGAAGCTGCGCCCCGACAGGCCGAAGCGGCGCAGGACCTTGTCCATCACGAACGCGACGCGCGCCATGTAGCCGGAGTCCTCGAGCATCGAGAGCAGCAGGAAGAGCACGACGATAAGCGGCAGGAACGACAACATGCTGCCAACACCCGCGAACACGCCGTCGATAACGAGCGACTGGACCACGGGGTTCACGCCGGCGGCCGCCAGCGCGCCGGCCGCGAGGCCGGTCAGCCACGAAACCCCCTCCTCCATCAGGCCCTGCAGCCATGCACCGAGGGAGCCGAACGAGACCCAGAACACGAGCGCCATGATGAGCAGGAACGCGGGAAACGCCGTGAACCTACCGGTGAGGATGCGGTCGATCGCCACCGAGCGCTTGTGTTCGCGGCTCTCGCGGGGCTTGACCACGCAGGCACGGCACACCTCGCCGATGAAACGCGAAGCGCATGTCCGCCAAGCCCGAGAGCCGGTCCTTCCCGGACTCCCCCTCCATCTGGCTTATGATGTGCTCAAGCGCATCGAGCTCGTTTTGATCGAGGCCGAGCGCCTCCTGCACCAGAGTATCGCCCTCGACAAGCTTGGTCGCAGCGAAGCGCACGGGAATCCCCGCTGCCTTCGCGTGGTCCTCGATCAGGTGCGCGACGCTGTGGATGCAGCGATGCAGGGCGCCGCCATCGGGTCCGTTGGACGCGCAGAAGTCGAGACGACCCGGACGTTCGCGGTAACGCGCGACATGCATCGCGTGTTCCACGAGCTCCCCCGTCCCCTCGTTTTTGGCGGCGGAGATGGGCACGACCGGAATGCCCAGCATGCTCTCGAGCAGGTTGACGTCGATGGTGCCGCCGTTCGCGGCAACCTCGTCCATCATGTTGAGGGCGAGCACCATGGGACAATCGAGCTCCATGAGCTGCATCGTAAGGTAGAGGTTGCGCTCGATGTTGGTGGCGTCGACAATGTCGATGAGGGCGTCGGGCTTCGTCTGTAGGATGAAATTGCGGCTCACGACCTCCTCGCTCGTATAGGGCGAAAGCGAGTAGATGCCGGGCAGGTCGGTGATGGTCGCCTCGGGATGCCCCTTGATCTGGCCGTCCTTGCGGTCGACCGTCACGCCGGGAAAGTTGCCCACGTGCTGGTTCGATCCGGTGAGCTGGTTGAACAAGGTGGTCTTGCCGCAGTTCTGATTGCCGGCGAGGGCGAAGGCGATGGGATTCCCCGCGGGAATCGAATGGGCACCGGGACGGGGGCGATAGGCCTTCTCCCCCAGAGCCGGATGCTCGGTCGAACCGACCGCGGCGTTCTCGCGCTGAAGCTTGTGCGCGTCGTGGATATTCGCCAACGCGATGCGGGCCGCATCCGCACGGCGCAACGTGAGCTCGTAACCGCGCAGGCGAATCTCGATCGGATCGCCCATGGGCGCGTACTTCATCATGGTCACCTCGGTGCCCGGGGTGAGGCCCATGTCGAGAATATGCTGACGAAGCGCCTGGTCGTCCGAGTCAACCGATGCGACGACGGCGTCCTTGCCGATCTCCAGATGATCGAGGCGCAGGGGCCATACGCAAGCTTCGGGCTCCGTGCCCGTCGGCTCTGATGACGTGTCGATTGCGTGTTCCATTCCGCCCTCCCATCGCGCCCGATCCAGTCTCACGAGGGCGCGGCACATGTTACCCATGGCTGTCATTCGTGATGATGATAACGCGACCGACAACGACAGGAGCCATGCAGCCAGATTTCCGCAATCTCGATCTCGGTCCCGAAACGAGCGAACCGAGGGGCAAAGCGGAACGTCGCGCAAAGCGCCTGGAGGCACGGGGCGCCGCACGCGAGCCGCGGGACGCGCCATCCCAGCAGACGCGTTAGATGGGGAGCCCCTCGCCACCGAGGTGCGAGGCGGGGTCGCAGCCTCGAGCAAGGTGAAGCGGCCATGGTCGTATCGATACACGAGCACGCAACAGTTGGGGAAGGGGTCGGGGAGTTCGTCCTGGGCGAACTCGCTCCAGGCTCGTGCAAACGTCTTGCACGCGGCCCCGTGGCTCACGACGAGGACGTTTCCCGTGCGCGGAGCACCCGTCGGAAGGGGCTCGATCGCGCACGCCTCGATGGGAGCGTCGCTGCGGCCCGGAATGGGTAGCGCTGCGGACGCGGAAGTGTGCTCGGTAGCCGCGTCCCGCTCCAGGTCCCCACATGCGATCGCGCGCATGGCCCTGTTCAGGCGCTCGGTCAGCTCCTGTTCGGATTCTCCCCCGAACGCCACCGGATAATCGCCCATCGGCTTGGGCAGCGCAAGCACGTCGGTCCCCTCGAGCGCACCGAAAGAGCGCTCGCTCAGGCCCATGAGGCGCGCATACGGCCCACCCCACAGTATCTCCGCCGTCGAGCAGGCGCGCTCGGCGGGCGAGGAGAACGCCGCATCGAATTGGACGCCGCGCCCGTGCAGCCAGGCGGCCGCGGCGCGGGCCTGCTCGCGGCCGAGGTCGGTAAGCGGCGAGTCGCAGCGGCCTTGGATCAGCAGGCGTGTGTTGAATACCGTCTGACCATGGCGGACGAGGTAGATCATGCGGGACACGAGCCAGACCTTTCACTCGTGGAGCGGGCATCGTTACGGTACGGCATTATACGGCCCCTTTCCCATCGCTACGCCCTCACATCATGCGACATCCTCATCGAGCTTCACCGAGAACTTCGCCCTTTCCGTTACGCGCGGACGCGCTAGAGTAATCCTCAATCTCGTTTGCCCTCCACCCCGCAAGGACCCGTGATGGCCGCTCAATTCCCACACTCCGAGGATGCCGATCCCGCTTGCGGGTTCACCATCGGCCTCGCACTGCTCGACGCGGGCACAGGGAAGCTCGGAGCCGCATTGCTCCACCTCGCGGACGACCTCGAGGAGGCCCTCGGCGTCTACGAGCGCACGTTCGCCCCCCAACAGCCAGACGGCATCGCCCAAGCGCGGGATATCCGCGTCCAACGCATCGTGCCGCCCATCCCAAGCGCGGCCGAATCGACAGGTCCAGAAGAGGCTGCGCGCATCGCCGGAGCGTTTCCCGGCACGTGCGCCCCCTATACGCGCTCGCCGCAACCGACACCTATGCCTGCACTCCCGCCGAACACGCGCTCATGCGCCTCACGGCGTCTTGTCGCGAGGCCGGCGTCCCCTGGGGCGGCGGACTTGCGTGCGGCGGCGGCTCCCTCATCGAGCCGTGTGCACGCGGTCCTCGTATGGGCCGTATGCGCCGCGCACGCTCCGAGCGCATCGACCAGCTAATCGCCGCCATCCGCTCACGCCGTGCCGTGAACGACATGATCGATGGACCCGCCTCGGGCATCCTGCTCGCCCCATGCCCCCTCCCCGCACCCCTCTACCCTTTAGCGACCAACTTCTACGAAAGGCATTGCCCATGATGTGGCTCGGCGTCGACGGAGGCGGAACTAAAACCGCCTTCTCCCTGTATGACGATGACATCACCTTCGTCGATCGGCTGGTACTGGGCACCTGCCATTACTCGCAAGTGGGCTTCGAGGGCATGGAGCGCGTCCTTTCCGAAGGCGTCTGCTGGGGACTCGATCGAGCCTCCCACACGTGCATCGAGCCCGCTGCTCCCAGCGTGGGCATCGGCTTCGCCCTCTGCGGCTACGGCGAGGGCGCCGATGTATCGCGACGCATGGACGAGGTGGTGGAACGCATCGCCGGCGCACGGCCCCATCTGTTAGTCAACGACGTCGAGGCCGCCTGGGCCGCAGGACTGGACTGTGCGGACGGCATCGCCATCATCTCCGGCACCGGGTCCATCGCGCTGGGCGTCTGTCGAGGCGAGAGCATGCGCTGCGGCGGATGGGACTACGAGCTCGGTGACGAGGGGTCCGGCGGTTGGCTGGGCAAGGAGGCCCTGCGAGCGTTCACCCGTCAAGCCGATGGGCGCGACGCGCGCGGTGCCCTGTACACACTCGTGCGCGAAAGACTCGGTATCGACGATGACTTCGACGTAATCGGGTGGGCTCAGCGTCATTACGCCGAGCGCTCATCGGTTTCCGCGCTCGCGCCGATCGTCACGGATGCCGCCCGTGCCGGCGACATCTCCGCTCTCGCCATCCTCGAACGCGCCGCTCAAGAAGAGGCCGACATGGTCGACGCGATCGTCCGGGGGCTATTCCATCGCAGCGGGCCACAGAGCGCGTCCATCCCCGTCACGTATGTGGGCGGGACCTTCGCCGCGGGCGACCTTCTGCTCGAACCGCTTGCCCGCGCGCTCGGTCCCGGTTGCCGCCTCGTTGCACCGGCACACGAACCCGACCTCGGCCCCGTCCTCCTCCTCAAAAACAAAACCCGCGGCATCTGATCCCAACGGAGCGCGGAAGCACCGATGCGCGCCATGCTGCGCATCGGCACGGGCTGGCGCAGGCCCAGGCGGCGTTTTGCCACGATAGTGACCATCATCCGCCTCACCCCAAAGAATGCACTTGACATTATTTAGATAGAGATCTAATCTTCTAATATCAACCAAGTGAAAGGCCGTCCACCTAACGGGTGGATCGACCCCAAGACCCCAAGGATTGGAGGATCGATGGGAGGAGAGGCGTTCAAGGCGCTTGCCGACCCCACACGTAGGCGCATCCTCGAGTTGCTGCGCGGCGGAAAACTAACTGCGGGCGAGATCGCCACCCATTTCGACATGGCGAAACCGTCCCTCAGCCACCACCTGAACTCACTCAAGGCAGCAGGCCTGGTCGAGGCACGCAGAGATGGCCAGAACATCATCTACAGCCTCGACACGACGGTATTGCAGGATCTGATGAGTTGGTTCTACACGTTCACCGATAGGAGAGATTCCAATGAGCACCATGTCGAACGATAAAAGGGCGACCAAGCCCGGACACTCCACAAGCCCCCCTGAGCCGCCGCACCCTCATTGCCTTGACGGCACTGTGCATCGTGAGCCTGCTGGGACATATCGCCCTGCTCCCCCACATGCCCGAGATGATTCCCACACACTGGGACGCAGCCGGAACCGTCGACGGATGGACGGGGCGCACCGCGATTGTGGCCCTCGATGCGCTGCCCCTGCTATTCCTCTTCATGTTCCACATCATCCCGCGCATAGATCCGCGCGGCCAGGCGTACGAGCGCATGGGGTTGTTCTACACCGGGTTCGTCATCCTGTTCACGATCTTCATCGTCGCCATGACGTGGAGCTCCGAACTCACCGTCTTCGGCATCTTGCCCGAATCGGGCAGCCCCATCGGGGCAGCGACGAGCATCGCGGTGGGAGTGGGCCTCATGCTACTCGGCAATTACATGCCCAAGATCAAGAGCAACTACACCTTTGGCGTAAGGACCCCATGGGCGCTGAATGACGATGACAACTGGCGCCTCACGCACCGCTTCTGCGGCATCGCGTGCGTATTGGCCGGAATTGCGGTCGTCGGCGCGGGCGCACTCTCGCTCCAGCACGGAGAGATCGCGTTCTGGGTTTGATGGCCGCGGTCCTGGGTGCAAGCATCGTGACGTACCTCTACAGCTTCCTCGTGTATCGCAACGGGAACAGGCCGCTTCGCACACGCTAAGGCACCCCTTGCACTTTGCGCCCTCCACCCCTTTGCGCCCCAACTGATATAAACAAGGCGGCGGTCCCGACAAACATCGGGGCCGCCGCCTCTTTCATCAGCTCATGTTTGCGCGTAGGCAGTGCCTATGCGTTTGACGCGAGCAGCTCGAGCGCCGCGTCGACGATTGCCGCGACATCGGCACGCGCGTACACATCTGGGTCGATGCTCGCCAACGGAACGTCGGAAGCCTCGCGAATGCCGCTCTGGGCGAATGCGACCTGGGGGCTCAGCAGAATCGCGTCGGCCTCCGACAACCGCTCGACCAACACGTTAATTGGAAGGGCCTCCACCTCGAGCGGAAGCTCGCGCTTCGAGACCTCGAGTTCGATCTTCTGAACGAGCAGACCGGTAGTGACACCAGACGTGCAGCAAATGAATACCTTCTTCATGACATTCTCCATAGGCTCATGAAGCGCCGATACTCCGAGGGGCGATGGGAATCGCATCGATGGGGCAGGCACCCGGAGTCGGTCAACTACTTCTTGCGAACGTACTTCAGGCAGTCGAGCGTGACGGCGATAAGGATGATGACGCCGGAGAACACGAACTGCAGGTTGGTGTCGATACCGAGAATCGTGAGCGCATAGGTGAGTGCGGTGAAGATCAGGACACCCACGGTGACGCCGGAGATCTTACCGATACCACCGGTGAAGGAGATGCCGCCGACGACGCACGCGGCGATCGCGTCCATCTCCCAGCCCTGGCCATACGCAGCGGAGCCGGAGCCGACCATGCGGATGCACTCCAGCCAGGAGCCGAAGCCGTACAGCACGCCGGCAAGCAGGAAGGCACCGATGGAGACCGCGAAGACGTTGATGCCAGAGACGGCAGCGGCCTCGGGGTTACCACCGACGGCGAACATGTTCTTACCGAAGGTGGTCTTGTTCCAGATGAACCAGACGATGGCAATGGCGGCAATAGCCCACAGGATGATCGTGGGGAAGCCGTTGATCTTAGGCGTCACCATGCTGGGAATCGTAGGATCGATCGCGCCGAACGAAACACCCTTGGTAGCGTAGGTTACCAAGCCGAAGATGACCAGCATGTTGGCCATGGTGGACACGAACCAGTGCATCTTGAACCGCGCGGTGAAGAAGCCGGCGATCGCCGAGAAGAACGTGCACAGCGCCACGCAGACGACGAGTGCCATGACGATGCGGCCCACCACCGGGATGCCGGAGAAGTCATATGCCACGCCGAAGATGGTACCGGTGTTGGGGCCCTGGTGCATGATGACCGTCGAGGCGACCATGCTCATACCCACCATACGACCGATGGACAGGTCGGTACCGGTCTGCAGGATGAGCCCCGCAACGCCGAGAGCCAAGAACATACGGGGCGATGCCTGCTGCAGAATGTTGAGCAGGTTCTGCGGCGTGAGTAGGTTAGTGCCCTTCACGATGGGCGCCGCCACGCACAGGCCCGCGAACACCAGCAGAATGGCGATGTAGAGGCCGTTGTTCAGCAGGAAGTCGTGCGCGTTGAACGTGTAGCGATAGGCTTCCCAACGCTGGTCGAGCTTCTCGGCGAGCGTGAAGTGGCTCATACGGAGCAGGTCGATGAGGTGATAGCGATAGGCCGCGGCGTCGTGCTGGCGATCCTTGATGCGCTGCAGCTCAAGCTGGTAGGTCACCTTGGCATCGAACTGCTTGTTCTTGTAGACGTACTTCTCCTCCTTGGCCTCCTTGGCGTCGGAGGTTTTGGCCATCAGCTGCTTGTGCTCGGCCTCGAGCTCTGCTAGGCGCTTCTGGTACTTCTCCTTCGCCACGACGCGCTCGGCCGCGCAGCTCTCTTTGACCGGCGTGAGGTATTCCTTGTCGTAGTGGGCCTTGAGGTATGCCTCGCCGTCGGCGATCAGCGTTGCCACCTGCTGCTTGTGGGAGCTCTCGACCTGCTTGGCCGCGTCCATCTCCTTCTGCAGCGCGGCGATCTGCTGCTCGCGCTCCTGCTTGGTGAGCAGGCGGTCGCTCTTGATCGCGTCGATGCTCGACTGCAGCGACAGCACCTTGGTGGTGCCGCTCGAGCGAAGCTCATCGATCTTGCTCTGGATACCGCTCATGTAGGTATCGATTGGTTGCAGGAGGGCTGTCTCCCCCTCAACCGTCAGGATCTTAGGTGTAGTTGCCATAGCTCCCCCTCGCTAGAGATACTTAGCACTCAGACGCAGGAGCTCTTCCTGGTCCGTGCTCTTGGTGTCAACGATGCCGGACAGACGGCCGTTGGACATAACGCCGATACGGTTGGTGATGCCCAGGATCTCGGGCATCTCGGAGGAGACGACGATGACCGTCGTGCCCTTCTTCGCCATGTCGATGATCAACTCGTAGATCTCGTACTTGGCGCCGACGTCGATGCCGCGCGTGGGCTCGTCCATAAGGAAAACCTGCGGATAGCGCTCGAGCCACTTGCCGAAGATGACCTTTTGCTGGTTGCCACCGGACAGGCTGGAAATGAGATCATCGGGCCCCATGCACTTCGTGTTCATGGTCTTGATCTCGCGGTTGGTGGCGCGCACCATCTTGTCGTTCGACAGGGCGGGGCCGTTCTTGTACTGCTCGAGGTTCGCGATCGTGGTGTTGAACGTGAGGTCGCCCTTGAGGAAGAGGCCGTTGGCCTTGCGCTCCTCGGTGATGAGGGCGAAGCCGTGATCCATGGCATCGCGGGCGTGCTGAAGTTCATGAGGTGGTCACGGAAATACACACGGCCGGCAGCGCGGGTGCGAATGCCGAAGATGGTCTCAAGCAACTCGGTGCGGCCGGCGCCCACCAGGCCGTACAGACCGAAGATCTCGCCGCGGCGCACGTCGAAGGTGATGTCCTGCAGGTGCGGGTCGAACTTCGTGGACAGGTTCTGAATCTTCAGAATGGGCTCGCCCGGCACGTTGTCCACCGGCGGGAAGCGGTTATCGAGCGAACGGCCGACCATGGCCGAGATGAGCTCGTTCATGTTCGTCTCGCTGGTGGATTTCGTCATCACGAGGTTGCCGTCGCGCAGCACCGAGACCTCATCGCAGATCTCGAAGATCTCATCCATCTTGTGCGAGATGTAGATGAGGGAGATGCCCTGCTCGCGAAGCTTGCGCATCATCTGGAAGAGCTTCTCCACCTCCTGCGCCATAAGCGACGAAGTGGGCTCATCAAGAACGATGACCTTGGCGTTGTACGAGATAGCTTTGGCGATCTCGACCATCTGGCGCTGGGACACCGACATGGTGCGCATGGGCTGGGTGAGGTTAACGGTCATGCCCAGGCGGCGGAACAGGTCGTTGGCCTCCTTGCGCATACGCGCCTCGTCGACGACGCCCATCTTGTTGACGGGATAACGACCGAGGAACAAGTTGTCCACGACGTTGCGCTCCAGGCACTGGTTGAGCTCCTGGTGCACCATCGCGATACCGTTTTCCAGCGCGTCCTTAGGTCCGGAGAAGCTGATCTCGCGACCGTCGAGCGTGATGGTGCCCTCGTCTTTTTGATAGGTGCCGAACAGGCACTTCATCATGGTCGACTTGCCGGCGCCGTTCTCGCCCATCAAGCCCATGATGCTACCGCGGCGCAGATCGAGGTTGATGTGATCCAAAACGCGGTTGCGCCCGAACGTCTTGCTCATCCCCTTGATGGAGAGGACGATATCTTGCTGTGATTCTGTCATGTAATCCCTCCCGGTATCTCTCGAAAGCCCGCCTCTCCAAAGACGGGATGTGCCGAAGGAAAGAGGAAGGGCGCCGCCGTGAAAAGTAGCCACATGCACCGGCGCCCTCATAAATCAGGGGGAAGAAGCGCCGCCTCTTCCCCCATGAGTCGCTACGAAACCGTGTTTGCAGCGCGGGTCAACCGATTAGCCAAGCAAGGATGTGTACGAAGCGCCATTGTCGGTCTTGACCATGTTGATGGCGAAGCCGTCGAAGGAGCTGGGATCGGCGAGCTTGTTGGTGATGGAGGACTCGGACTGGCCGTCGCCGCCAACGATCTCGAGGTCGAGGTTGAGGATGTCCTTGTACTTCTCGAGCAGGGGCTGATAGGTGGAGGACAGGAAATTGTCGGCGGAGTTGTAGATGGACAGCCAGATCTTCTTGGACGGGCTATCATCCTCGCTGAGCTGCTCCTGCGCGGTCTCGTACAGAGCGGTGGCGTCGACGAACTTGTCGGCGTTGTCGGCCGTTACGGCAAGGTTCATGGCGTAGTAGGAGCGCTCGTCCGCGCTGTACTTGAAGTCGTCGGCGGCGATCACGTTGCCAGCCTCGTCCTCCGTGCCAATGCCGGTGTCGATGTCGACGCCGTCGAGCACGTTGCGGATCAGGCGAAGGGTGAGGTAGGCCTGGACGGCAGGGTTCTGGGAAATCGTGCCGGCATAGCCCTCGGCGATTGCGGCGACGGCGTCGGAGTTGGCGTCATAACCGAAGGTGGGAACCTTGTTCTCCTTGGACCAGGCGTTGAACATGGCCATGCCCATGCCGTCGTTGTTGGAGACGACGACGTCGATCTGATCGCCGAAGGAAGAAGCCCAAGTGGAGATCGCGTTACCGGCGGTGGGGGCGTCCCACGTGCGCCGGCGGTGGTCTTCATCTCCTGCGAGGCGAGCTCGCGGACGGTGTAGGTCTTACCGTCGACCTCGAGGGTGCCGTCCTTGACCACGGTAGCAGAGCCATCGGTGTTGGTGCCGGCGGCGTCGGACACGATGGCGCCGTCCTTCTCGACCGCGGTGCCCAGGGCCTTACGGCAACCACGGGTACGAGCGATGGAGTCGTTGTGACCCACGTCGCCGATGGCGAGGACGTAACCGATGATACCGTCGCCGTTGCGATCGATCTCGTCGATGTGGGCCTTGATGTAGTCGACGATCATGGTGCCCTCGAGCTCGCCACCCTGGTTGGCGTCGAAGCGACGTAGTAGGTGTTCTTGTTGTAGTTGAGCGCGGTCATGTCCAGCTCACCGGTGGAGCTGTTGGAAGGCTGGCGGTTGTAGAAGATGACCGGCTTGTCGGTGCCGGAGGCAACGGGCTCGCTACCAGCGGGGGCATCGGAGCCACCACCGCAGCCAACGAGGGCGCCGGCGCCCATGGCGCCCATGAGGCCCAGACCGCCGACCTGCAGGAACTGACGACGTGAAACTTGCATTGAAACGCTCCTTTCATGCGATGGGACATCGCATTGACCACGCCATGCGCTGGTTGCGCATGGCGACCCGGCGTCCCCTTCTCTTGGACACGCCGTGTCTCGTGCTTGTGGTAACGTTAACACCGCAAGGGCATACGCACCTCCCTTGCCCGTCTCATATCGCCAGAAGGTCTGTTTTTCTACGTGGACGGTTTTTGGATACCGGAGGCGGAACCGTCGGCGCGCCTAGGGGCGAGGCGCCACTGTCGAACGACGCACCAGCTCACCGGGTATGCGCACCGCCTCTATGGGCGCATCGACCGAACCCATGGCGTGTTCGAACACCAATCGGCCGCGTTCCCTCAAATCAAAGCGAACCGTCGTCAACTCCACATGGGGGATCATGCTCCTGAGCGAATCGTCGATGCCCACCACGCTCACATCCTCCGGGACGCGGCGCCCCGCCTCGCGCAGGGCCGCGATGACGCCAACCGCCATCTGGTCGTTCGCAACGTACACGGCGGTCATGGTGCGATCGGCAACAAGGGCGCGCCCGACTTCGTAGCCGCTGTCGGCCGTCCAGTCACCGCGCAGGGGCGCCACGGGCTCGATCCCGCGAGACGCGAGCGCATCGCGCCATCCCGCCTCGCGAAATTTGCTGTCGATGGAAAAGGCAGGGCCGCCCACGAAGCGAATCTGCTCGTGACCATACTCGAATAGATGGTCCATCACGAGCTTGGAGCAACCGTAATGGTCGGAATCGACCGTCGTCACGCGCGGGTGCGCGCACATGGTCACGATGACGGTGTTCATACCCGGCTGAGGATCGAACGTCTCGAAATCGGGCGCCATGCGGCTCATGCCGATGATCATCGCGTCGACGGGCAGGGCGGCCATGCGACGCGAGGCGTCCTCCAGCGAGAAGGCAGACCTCTCATCCATCTCCACCATCGTCACCGCGCATCCCTGGGCGCATGCCGCCGCCAGGATGCCGTCAAGCATGGTGAGGTTGCCCACCTGCGTGACATCGTATGCGCACAGGCCCACCGCGCGATAGCACCCCCCTCGCAGCGACCTGCCCGCGTAGTTGGGCCTGAACCCCAGCTCTCGCATCGCCTCAAGGACCATCGTCCGGGTCTTCTCGCTCACGTTCGGCGCCCCATTCACCACGCGGGATACGGTCTGCTGGGAGACCCCGGCGGCGGCGGCGACATCGGACATGGAGACGTTGCGCCCCGCGCGCTGCGTGGCGCCCAGGGTCACTTCCCGATCGACCATCGAATATCCTCCCATCAACGTGCACCCCCGTTCTCGGTGGATTCGTTCGACCGTTCACGCCGCGAAATCGACCAAATGGGGTATATCGCGTGATTTTACTTATGAGTACGTTAACATTGTTTTCGGCGCACTCATGCGTCTTTTTCGCGCTCACCCGCCGAAAACAGCGTCTTTCGTCTTGCAAGGAGGTCGGCATGATCGAAGCCGAACCGTTCGGCACCCTACCCACCGGGAAGGACGTGCACGTCTACACGCTACGAGTGGGGGAAGCCTCCGCATCGATCATGGATTTCGGAGCGACCATCTTGTCCGTCCGTGTTCCCGATGCCTCGGGATCCATCGCGGACATTGTCCTCGGCTTCGGCTCCATAGACGGCTATCTCGACAATCCCGCCTGTTATGGGGCGACCATCGGGCCCATCGCGAACCGCACCGACCGCGCCGAGGTCCCCTTGGGTGAAGCCCTGTACCACCTGCCCGCCAACGATGGCCCGGAACACGCCAACAACTTGCACTCCGACCTCGACACCGGCCTGCACAAGCGCCTTTGGGAGGCGCGCGCGCTCGATGCCGGCAACGCCCTGGCACTCACCTGCCACCTCGCCGACGGCGAGATCGGACTACCGGGCAATCGCACCTTCACCGTGACCTACCGGCTCTCTCTCGAAGACGACGGGTCCATCGCCCTCGAGGTATCGCATCAATGCGATACCGATGCCGAGACGGTCGTCAACATGACGAACCACAGCTACTTCAACCTGGCCGGGCACAACAGCGGGCAGGTCGACGACCAGCTCGTCCGCATCGACGCCAACTCGTACCTGCCCGTGCGCGAAGACAGCGTGTCTACCGGCGAAGTGCTCGACGTCACCGGAACTCCCTTCGATTTCCGCAAGATGCACCAGTTGGGCGAGCTTATAACCCAAGTCGACGAACAGCTCCGCCGCGCGCGCGGATACGATCACTGCCTCTGCATCGACGGATTCGAACGCGGCGCGGCACCGCGACACGCGCTTCACGCCGAGGACCCGACGAGTGGACGGACGCTCGACGTCGCCATAACCGCTCCAGGCGCCCATCTCTACACCGGCAACTGGCTTGACGATGCGCAGGCAAAGGACGGCGCGTCGTACACGCCGCGCTGCGGCTTCGCCTTCGAGCCCGAGTATTATCCCGACGCGGTGCATCATCCCGCATGGGACCAGCCCGTCTGCACGCCAAACGCACCCTATCGGGAGCGCATCGTCTACCGCTTCTCGACCACCCGCTAATCACCGCAACACGCCACGATACGCGCGGCGAACGGATAGGAGGATCAAACCATGACAACCATCACCCGCACTCAGGCGCTCGACAAAGCTCGCGAGCTGTACGAGGCAGAGTTCGGCCCCATCCCTGCCGACGCCCATGTGCTCGCCATCCACGCACCCGGACGCTCGGAGATCTCGGGCAATCACACCGACCACGAGGGCGGGCATGTGATCGCCGGTGCACTCGACGTCTCGGTGGACGGCATCGCCGTGGCAAACGGCACCAACACGGTCCGCATCGCAGACGAGGGGTATCCCACGTTCAGCGTCGAGCTCGACGACCTTGACGTGCGCGAAGACGAGGTCGGCACCTCCGCCAGCCTCGTGCGTGGCATGGCTCATGAGATCGCCGCGCACGGTGGCACCCCGGCGGGCTTCGACTTCGCCTTCGTATGCACCGTTCCCTCCGGCGGCGGCCTGTCCAGCTCCGCGGCGGTCGAGGCGGCATACGGACGAGCCATGGAGACTCTCTGGGATGCGCCCGCGGTCGATCCCGTCACGCTGGCGCAAATGAGTCAGCGTACCGAGAACGACTACTACGGCAAGCCGTGTGGCCTCATGGACCAGGCCGCCGTGTGCCTGGGCGGGCTCTCATTCATGGACTTCGAGAACGCCCGACCCGCCACCGAAAAACTCGCCCTCGCCTTCGAGGACTACGGCTACTCCCTCGTTTTGGTGAAAGTCGGAGCAGACCACACCGACCTCACCCATGAGTACGCCGCCACTCCCGCCGAGATGCAGGCGGTCGCCGCGGAGCTCGGCCATGCGCGCCTGTGCGAGGTTGACCCCGCCGATTTCGATGCCGCCGTGCCGGCACTCCGCGAGAAGCTCGGGGATCGCGCCGTGCTGCGCGCCATTCACTACTGGTACGAGAACGACCTCGTTGACAAACGCTGGGCAGCCCTGAAGGACGGGGACATCGACGCCTTCCTCGCCTACACGCGCCAGTCGGGTGCAAGCTCCGCCATGTACCTGCAAAACGTCTCCCCCTCCGGCGTTGACGTGCGCGAGCAGCACGCCATGCTCGCCCTGGGCCTGGCAGAGCACATCCTGAACGGACGCGGCGCAGTGCGTATTCACGGCGGCGGGTTCGGCGGCTCCATCCAGTGCTTCGTCCCTGTCGAGCTGGCCGCCGAGTTCTGCCAGCGCATGGATGCATGGCTGGGAGAGGGCTCTTGCCGCACCTACGCCATCACCGAGGACGGTGCTTCCGCAACATGGCTGTAACCGACACCCCCACATGCGACGAGCGCAAGCAGGTGAGGTGTGCGCTCGAGCAGATGACTCTATATACGATCGACTGCGGCATCATCGATGCGCAAGATCGCCGCTGGGCGTACAACGAGCTCCTCGATGCCATGGGAGCCGAAGGACCTGCGCCGAGCACGGCCTGGGAAGCGGGAACCGAAACGTTCGATGAGGACTCGTTCGACTTGGATGACGCGCTCGCCGTGCTGTCCGAGGTCGCCGTGGCCAACGGAAGGTTCGAGGACAGTGCGGGCGGGCGAGACCGCGCTTCGATGGCAATCATGGGGCGGCTCACTCCGCGTCCCTCCGACATCGCCCGATCATTCGAAGATCTTCGCCGGGAAAAGGGAGCGTTGGACGCCACCAATTGGTTCTACCGTCTGTGCTGCGACGTCGGATACGTGCGCCGCTCGGCGATCGCCCGCAATATCGAGTGGACCTCTCCGACACGGTGGGGTGAACTCGAGATCACCATCAACCTTTCCAAGCCCGAGAAGGACCCGCGCGACATCGCTGCCGCCCTCACGCGCGCTGACGATGCCGAGCCCTATCCCGCCTGCCAGCTGTGCATGTCCAACGAGGGGTACGCAGGACGGGCGGCGGCAAGCCACAGGGTGCACATCCGGCACGTCAAAATCTCCGTATCGTCCCCATCGAGCTCGGAAATGAAACATGGGGGCTCCAATACAGCCCCTACGCGTATTTCAACGAGCACTGCATCGCGATGAGCCAAGAGCACCGTCCCATGCACGTGGACCGTGAGAACATCGCACGCCTGCTGGACTTCGTCGATACGCTGCCCCACTACTTCGTGGGATCCAACGCCGATCTTCCCATCGTGGGCGGATCGATCCTCACGCATGATCACTTCCAAGGCGGGCGCACGTGTTCCCAATGATGCGAGCGCAGGTCGAACGCACATTCACCATGCCGGGATTCAACGATGTCCGCGGCGAGGTGCTCCAGTGGCCCATGAGCGTCTTGCGGCTCTCATGCGAATCGCGCGACCGCGTGCTCGATGCCGCCGCCCACGTCTGGAGGTATGGCGCGGTCACGCGGATGCGTCATGCGGTATCGTGCCACGCGACCCAGATGGGACGCCTCACAACACGGTGACGCCGGTTGCCACGAGGGAAAACGGGAACTACACGCTCTACCTCGCGCTGCGTTGCAACATCGCCACCGACGAGCATCCCCTTGGCGTGTTCCATCCCCACGCGGACAAACATCACATCAAGAAGGAGAACATCGGCCTCATCGAGGTCATGGGCTTGGCGATTCTGCCTCCGCGCTTGGTTGACGAGCTCGCATGCGTCGAGGACACGTTGTTGGCGGCGCGGGCAACTAACGAGGGTGAAGCGACGCTCCTCATGCACCTTGAGGCCAACGATCGCACCGCCCCGCATGCCGAATGGGCGACCGAGGTGGCGCGGCGTCATCCGAACCTCACGCGCGAGAACGCTCAGCGCATCCTGCGCGACGAGGTCGCCGCAGTGTTTGCGGGCGTACTTGAAGACGCCGGTGTATTCAAGTGGAACGACACGGGCCGCGCCGGATTGCAGCGCTTCATCAGCACGCTCTAGGAAATAGCGGACATCGCATCGTCTTTACATGCGTTGAGCGGGCACGTCTTGAACGTGTCCGCTCATTTGTTCTAGCCTCACTCGGTCACTACGCGACGTTCGCCCGGTTCACACACACCCGTACAAGAACCAGTTACATCGCGTTCGCCGGTGCATCCGCCGCCATGATGCTGCGCGCGACGATGCACATGACCATCAGTTCATCCATGTGCTCTAAGATCTTCACGTTCAGCTCGTATGTGTCATTTCGCTCCATGGGGACTTGCCTCGCCTCCACGTAGACCCTGCCGGCCGTGTCACGCACCTCGAAGCGGTTTGTCCAACCGCGCGTCATCACGACCTGCCAATCCGCGCCCTCGACGGTGAGGTAGCTCTCGACCGTACTGGCAGGCGTGCGGAACTTGCGCTTGATGTCGAACGTGTGCCCATCAGCCATGACGATGTGATGCGCGCGGTCCTTGGCGTCAAGGCGTGCGGTCGTGATTGTGGCAAGCTCGCGGTACTCGGCGTCTTTGAGGCGCGTGAGGCGCGGCGAGGAGAGCGGGTCGGTGTCCGCACAATAGACGACCTCCTTATCTGTCGTGCTCACCTCCACCTCGCTGTGAACGCTCAAGAGCTTCGCCCTAATCCGCAGCTTCATGGTGTACCCCTTCCATACCAGCGCATTGGAATTGTGCTTTCTCAGCCTTGTACCCACAATCCCCGCTTAAAAAATGCCCATGGCTTCCTTCCAATTCAACCCGGTCAAACGGAAGGAAGCCATAGGCAATGTGCGTGCGGACATAGGCGATGTCGGCGCGGGTTGCGGCGCGGCGGTGGGTGCCGGGGCGCCGAGACGTTCCTAGCTCAGCAGCATGCGGTCGTTGGCGAGCTGGCCGCCGCTGACCTCCTCGAACTTTTGCAGCAGGTCGGGCACGGTCAGGGCGCGCTTCTCATCCCCGGCGACGTCGTAGATCACGCGGCCCTCATGCATCATGATGAGGCGGTTTCCCAGACGGATGGCGTCGTTCATGTTGTGCGTCACCATAAGGGTGGTGAGCTTGCGCTCGCCGACGATCTGTTCGGTGAGCTCGAGCACCTTAGCAGCCGTCTTGGGGTCGAGCGCCGCGGTGTGCTCGTCGAGCAGCAGCACGTGCGGGTTGGTGAGCGTGGCCATGAGCAGCGTGAGTGCCTGGCGCTGGCCACCGGACAACAGGCCCACCTTGGCCTGCATGCGGGTCTCGAGGCCCAGATCGAGCTTTTTGAGCAGCTCGGCGTACTCCTCGCGCTCGGCGCGGGTGATGCCCCAGCGAAGCGTACGGCGCTGGCCGCGGCGCTTGGCGAGGGCGAGGTTCTCCTCGATCTGCATGTCGGCGGCGGTGCCGCGCATGGGATCCTGGAACACACGGCCCAGGTACTTGGCGCGCTTGGGCTCAGAGAGGCGGGAGATGTCCTCGCCGTCGAGCTCGACGGTTCCGGAATCCAGCGGGTAGACGCCCGCGATCATGTTGAGCAAGGTGGACTTGCCCGCACCGTTACCGCCGATGACGGTGACGAAATCGCCGTCGGCAAGCGTGAGGTCCACGCCCGTGAGGGCGCGCTTCTCGGTAACGGTTCCGCGGTTGAAGGTCTTCTTGACGTGGGACAGCTTAAGCATCTGCCTCACCACCCTTCGAGTAGCTCGCGCGCAGCTTGAACCTCTCCCATACCACGGGCACGCACAGGGCGAGCGCGACGATGATGGCGGAGAGCAGCTTCATGTCATTGGCGTCCATGCCCATCTGGAGAACGATGGCGCGGATGAGGAAGTAGACCACGGATCCCGCCACGGCGGAGACCAGACGACTCTTGAAGCCGGTGAGCTTGCCGGGAGTGAGGCGGCCGAGCACCTCGCCGATGACGATGGCGGCGAGGCCGATGACGATGGCGCCCGTGCCCATGCCGATGTCGGCGTACTTCTGGCTCTGGCAGATGAGGCCTCCAGAGAGGCCCACCAGCGCGTTGGAGAGCATGAGGGCGATCATCTTGGTCTTGGCGGTGGACACGCCGAGCGCACGGATCATGTCCTCGTTGTTGCCGGTGGCGCGCAGGGCGCTGCCGATCTCGGTGCCGAAGAACCAGTACAGCAGGGCGATGATGAGCACCGCCACAATAGACCCACGATGATGGAGCCGGCGTTGGTGGAGAGGCCCGTCGCTTCCGTCATGCGGGAGAAGATCGTGTCATGCTGCAGCAGGGGCGTGTTGGACCTGCCCATAATACGCAGGTTGACCGACCACAGGGCGATCTGCGTGAGGATACCGGCGAGGATGGCCGGGATCTCGAACACGGTGTGCAAAAAGCCCGTGACCGCACCGGCGAGCATACCGGCGAGCATCGCGGCGACAATCGCGATGAGGGGGTCGACACCGGCGACTACGAGCACAGCGCAGACGCTTCCGCCGAGTGCGAAGCTGCCGTCAACCGTAAGGTCCGCGATATCGAGCAGCTTGTAGGTGATGAACACACCAAGGACCATGATGCCCCAGAGAATGCCCTGGGAGACGGCGCCGAGTAGAGCACCACTCATGTTGTCCCTCCTTCAAATCGAGCCAAATGAACCCCGACGGAGGTGTTCGCCGGGGTTCATCGCTTATGCGACAGATATAGATGCGCAGGTCAGTGTACCATGCGCGCGCCCTATGCGCTCACGTCGGTACCGCCGGCGTCGGCGAGGGAGCTCACGTCGATGCCGAGCTCGTCGGCGGTCTTCTGGTTGTAGACCAGGTCGCACTCGTCGGCGGTCATGGTCTCAATGGGCATCTCGGCCGGGTTGGCGCCCTCGGTGAGAATGCGCACGGCCATCTCGCCCGCACGGCGGCCGAGCTCCTCGTAGTTGATCGACACGCTCGCCAAGCCACCCGCTTCGACATGGGCGACCTCGCCGCACACCGTGGGGACCTTATTCTCATTGGCGATGGAGGCGATCACGGTCATGGCCGATGCGATGGTGTTGTCCGTGGGGGTGTAGATGGCGTCGACCTTGCCCATCATGGACTCGACCACCTGCTGGACCTCGTTGGAGCTGGAGGCGGTGTACTCGACACCTTCCATCCGAGCTCGTCGAGTTGCTCGGCGGCAAGATCGATCTGGATCTTGGAATTTGACTCGGCAGTGCAGTAGAGCAGGCCGACCTTCTTGCGTCGGGAACCAACTGATGAAGCAAGTCGATTTGGTCG
>ENA-OQBG01000063-OQBG01000063.1-human-gut-metagenome-genome-assembly--contig:-NODE-63-length-35331-cov-7.062749_pt1 | contig 35331 bp, 38 predicted proteins | sample MGYA00242746_ERZ504551 | MGnify/ENA primary metagenome ERZ504551 (study PRJEB26092, sample SAMD00036289) | human gut metagenome | host: Homo sapiens | study: EMG produced TPA metagenomics assembly of... | reverse complement strand
CGAGGGCCTCTCCCCCAAGGACGCCCGCGAGTGCCGTGGATGCCGAGGTCACCGCGCCATCCAGCGGCATCGGCGTCCCCGCCCCCGCAGCGGCCGAGGCACCCGTGGCACCGACGGCACCCAGGGCGCCAGCAGAACCACCAGCACCACCGACGGCACCCGCCTCCGGCACTCCCGCGACGCCCGCGGCGCGCAGCTCCTCGAGGCTCTCGAGCGTGCCCTCGATGTCCTCGTGCGTCTCCTCGAATTCGGCGGCGACGCCCAGGAATTCCTGGATGTTCTCGGCGCGGCTCTCCGCCTCCATCGTCGCCTCGGCACGGAATGCCTGGATAAGGCCGCTCTTGTCGACGATCATCTCGACAACATCCTTGAGCTCCCCGTCCATGCGACGCCCCTCGCGCACGAGCGAGACAAAGTCGCCCAGGGCATTGCGAACCTTGGCGGAGAACATGCCCGTCTCCGCCGTGGCGATCTCGCACGCCTGGAAGAACGAGCAGCGGTTGGTGCGTGCAAGGTCCTCGATCTTGGAAATGGAGGTGGATCCGATGCCGCGGCGCGGGGTGTTGATAACGCGTTTGACGCTCATCTCGTCGGCGGGGTTCACAATCATCTTGAGGTACGCCATGACGTCGCGGATCTCGGCGCGGTCGAAGAATCGCGTGCCTCCCACGATCTTGTACGGCACGCCCGCGCGCAGGAACATATCTTCCAAGATACGGGACTGCGCGTTGGTGCGGTAAAAACCGCCATGTCGTCGTAGCTCATGCCACCAACGTGCAGCTTCTCGATCTCCGAGGCGATCCAACGGCCCTCATCGCGCTCGTCGCTCGCCTGGTAGGACTGGATCTTCTCGCCGTCGCCGAGGTCGGTGAACAGGCGCTTGTCCTTGCGCTGCGAGTTGTTGCGCACCACCGCGTTGGCGGCGGCGAGGATATGGCCGGTCGAACGGTAGTTCTGCTCGAGCTTGACCACCTTGGCCTGTTTGAAGTCCTTCTCGAAGTCGAGGATGTTCGAGATGTCGGCGCCGCGCCAGGAATAGATGGACTGGTCGTCGTCGCCCACGACCATGAGGTTCTGGTACTTGGCGGCGAGCAGATTGGCGATCTCGTACTGGACGTGGTTGGTGTCCTGGTACTCGTCGACGCTGATGTAGCGGAAGCGCTCCTGGTACTTCTCCAGCACCTCGGGGCGCGTACGCAGCAGCTCGAGCGTGCGGACGAGCAGGTCGTCGAAGTCCATGGCGTTCGCGGCGCGCAGGCGGCGCTCGAGCTCCAGGTACACCTGGCCCGCCTTCTGCTCCTGCGGGGAGCTTGCCTTCTCGATGAACTCCTCCGGGCCGATCATGGCGTTCTTCGCCGTGGAAATCTTGGAGCGGATCATGTTGATGGGGTACTGCTTTTGCTCGATGCCGAGCTGCGTCATGATCTCGCGCACCATGCGGCGGGAGTCATCGTCGTCGTAGATGGTGAACTGGCCGGTGTAGCCCAGCAAGTCGGCGTCCTCGCGCAGAATGCGCACGCACATGGCGTGGAAGGTGCAGACCCACATGCCGCGCATGCCGCCGTCGGGAAGCATGGCGGCCAGACGCTCGCGCATCTCGGCAGCGGCCTTGTTGGTAAAGGTAATGGCCAGGATCTGCCACGGGCGAATGCCGAGGTCGCCGATCATGCGCGCGATGCGGAAGGTGAGCACGCGCGTCTTGCCGGAGCCGGCGCTGCGAGCACAAGCAACGGCCCTTCGGTGGTGAGGACCGCCTCGCGCTGGGCGGGATTGAGCGAGTCGATGTCCACAAGCGGGCGGGCGGGCGCGGCAGGGGCTGAAACGGGAATCGGGGCGGATGCCGGGACGTCAACGGGCACGTAGTCTGCAGGAACGTAGTCCACTGGTGCGGATTCGGGCACCGCCACCACGCCATACGCCTCAAGCGGAACGTAATCGGGCTCGGGCGCAGCGGCAGCGGCCTGCATGCCCCACAGATCAGGCTGATCGTTCATGACTTCTCTCCAAAACACATCATCGACGGGCCTGCGGGCCGCCGTCTTTTGAGCCTATCCAGTATACCGAGGCGTCGTGACGGAACCTTTGACCCTGCAAATACGCAAATGTTGACTGCTTTTCCGAAAACCCGAGTAGACAGCGTCAATGACTTTGCAAACATGCAGGTAGACGCGGTGCGGGATTTTGCTCTACTCCGAGCGTCCTCTTTTAGGCCAACATTTGCGTATTTGCACACGGCACCGCACCTGCATCCACGCACCCGAGCCGCGCAAAAGGCCCCGGCAACCCAGAAAAGGCCCCGGCGCACCCTAGAATAGCCACTGGCAAAACGCAGAAGAGCCCCAAACACCATGATTTCAGCGCCCCGCGAGACGCCGCTGCCCAGCGAGACACCGCTGCCCAGCAAAACGTCGCCACCCCACGGGACGCCACTGCCCCACGGGACGCCGCCGCATTGCGAGGCGCCACTTCTCCGCGAGGCACCTCCGCATTGCGAGGCTCCGCCGCGCGCTTGGCGCCGCATTCAGATAGCAAGACGACCCGAAGTCCGCGCGCTTCGCCCCAGCCGGAACTATTTACCAGCACCCACGCGGGTGACGTCGTAGGGCGTGGTCTGATACACGTAGTAGTTGAGCCAATTGGTGTAAATGAGCTGCGCCTGGGCGCGCCACGTGCACAGGGGTTCGCGCGCCGGATCGTCGCCGGGGAAGTAGTTCACCGGCACGTCTGGATCAATGCCTGCACGCACGTCGCGCTCGTACTCGAGCTGCAACGTATCGGCGTCATACTCGGGATGCCCAAACACGAAGAACCGCCGACTATCCACGCTTTTTACCAGGTAGAGCCCTGCCTCGGACGAACTCGCGATGACCTCGAGCTCCGGATGCGCGCGCACCGCGGCCTCATCGACCTCGGTGTAGCGCGAATGCACCGCGAAAAAGCGGTCGTCCAAGCCACGCACCAAAGGCGAACTCGGCTTCTCAATACGATGCTCGTACACGCCGGAGAGCTTGGCGGGCAGCGCGTGCTTGTCGATGTCGTAATGATGAAAGAGCCCCGCCTGCGCACCCCAACAGATGTGCAACGTTGAGTGCACATTTGTGGTAGACCAATCCATAATGTCCACCAGCTCGTCCCAGTAGTCGACATCCGCGAAGTCAAGCTTCTCAACCGGCGCTCCCGTGATAATGAGGCCGTCGAAGTGCTCATGGCGTACCTCGTCGAACGTGCGGTAGAAGGTCTCCAGGTGCTCGGGGGAGACGTTTTTTTTTTCGCCTCGTGGCTACGCGTGCGCAGCAGCTCGACTTCGATCTGCAGAGGCGTATTGGAGAGCTTGCGCATGATTTGCGTCTCGGTGGCGATCTTGGTGGGCATGAGGTTCAAGATCAGCACACGAAGCGGACGAATGTCCTGGTGGAGGGCGCGGAACTCGGTCATGACAAAGATGTTCTCGCTCTCCAGCGCCGCGGTGGCGGGCAGAGCGTCAGGAATGCGAATGGGCATGGGGCCTCCTTGGTTCACGTCCCCCTATGGTACGACACAAACGCGTGCGCCGGGAGGTGGGCTCGATGCGAACCGATGCCGGAGCGAACCGAGCGCCACGGACGCCGTGCGTGCGTGTCTGCGCCGTCCCGCAACCCCGCCGCGCCCGCTGCACCTGCAGAACCCATCATGCCCGGAACGCCCGCCGCCCCCACATGCCGCCACCGCAATGTGTCAGAACTGAAACGAATCACTTTATCTCGGCGCAGCGCCATGCACGAACTACAATGACTCTTACGCGAACTTCGGCCGAAAGGACTCGGATATGTACCAGACTCGAAAGATTGGCGTGGTGGGCCAGGGCCATGTGGGCGCGCACGTTGCCAACAGTCTGCTGATGCAGGGAATCGCAGACGAGCTCTACCTGTGCGACATCAACGAGACAAAGGTGACCTCCGAAGTCCAGGACCTGCGCGACTCGCTCAGCTTCGTTCCCTACAACACCAAGATCGTCGACTGTGGAAACCGCTACGAAGAGCTCGCTTGCTGCGACATCGTCGTCAACGCCGCCGGCAAGGTCGCGCTTGCCGCAACCAATCGCGATGGCGAGCTGTTCTACACCACGGACGCCGCGCGCACCTTCGCCAACCGCATCGTCGACGCCGGGTTCGACGGCATCTTCGTAAGCATCTCCAACCCCTGCGACGTCGTGTGCACCGAGATCTGGCACCTGACCGGCTACGACCCCAAGAAGATCATCGGCTCGGGCTGTGGCTTGGACTCCGCGCGCCTGCGCACCGAGATCTCCAAGCAGATCGGCATCTCGCCCAAGTCCATCGATGCGTACATGGTCGGCGAGCACGGCTTTAGCCAGATCGGCGCATTCAAGGCCGCGACCGTCGCCGGCAAGAAGCTCAGCGAGCTCGAGGCGGAAAACCCCGAGAAGTACGCATTCGACCACATGAAGATCGAGGAACTCGCACGTAAGGGCGGCTACGTGACGTACGCGGGCAAGGGCTGCACCGAGTACGCCGTCGCCAACTCCGCCGCTCGCGTCTGCGCCGCCGTGCTGCACAACGAGCACGCCGTGCTCTCCGCCTCCACGCTCATGACCGGCCAATATGGCGAGGAGGGCATCTTCACCTCCCTGCCGTGCGTAATCGGCGCCGAAGGCGTCGAGGAGGTCTATACGCTCGATTTGTCCGAGCACGAGCTTGAGGGCTTCCACAAGAGCTGCCAGCACATCCGCGACAACATCGCCCAGCTCGATTGGTGGGACGAGGCCGCCTGGGACGCCAAATAGTCAATCGACTGCCGTCTGGTCGAGCGTAACGCGCTCCTACATATCGCGCTCCTACAGAGGCCGCGCGCGGAGAAAGCACTTCCGGCGCGGCCCGTTTATTGTCCCTGCGAACGCCCACAGAGGCCTCCGTCACTGAACAATTACCCCACAGCTGCCCCAGGATGCAATCGAATGACGGCACCTACCGCACGCTTGCTTCGTACTCGGCAATCGCCGCAAGAAACGCCTCGCCATAGGCGTCGGCCTTCTTCTCGCCTATGCCTGTGACCTCGAGCAGGTCCTCGCGCGTTGCGGGACGCTTGCGGCACAAACCGCGCAGCGTCGCGTCCGAGCAGATGATGTACGCCGGGACGTTGTGCTCATCCGCCAACTTGCGACGCAAGGATCTGAGCTCGTCGAACAGCTCGGCGTCATCACCCACGCGCGGGCGAGCATCCAGCGCAGCCTCCTCACGCACCAAGTCGACCGCCCGGCGCGCCCGGCTTGCCGAGACGCTCTGGGAGGCGCGCTTCTTCACCGTAAAGGAGAAGCCACTCACACGCTGCGGATCAAGTGCCTCACCTGCGTGGGAGCCCAGGCCCACAACGGGGAACCGACCCTGCGATTGCGCCAAGTAGCCGCGACCAACCAGCTGGTCCAGGACGTCCTTGATGCGCTTGATGGAGACCTCCGCAACAACACCGTATCCCGGCGCGTCGTCGAGGTGAAATTGGCGGATCTTCTCGGTGTTGGCACCGTGCAGAACCTCGGCTATAAGTGCCTTGCCAAACCGCCCGCCCGTCGCGGAGACCAGGCGCATGGCAGCGAGCGCGATGTCCGTGACGTCCTCCACTTCATAGCGCGTCAGGCAATTGGAGCAATTGCCGCAGCCGGCCTCGCTTGACGCGGCGCCCCCGATTGCCAAAGTCGCGCCGACCGGTACGGAGCTCCCTGCCGCCGCGCCTGCGCCGACCGAATCGGCACTCCCAGTTGCCACCCCCTTGACACCCAGCGCACCCTCGTCGCCAAAATAGCGCAGGATGTACTCGCGCAAGCAGCCAGTGGTCTGACAGTAGCCCTCCATCTGTGCCAACAAACGGTACCGGTTCTGCCGTGTGAACGCGCGCTCTTCCGCGCTGAGCGCGTCTTCAGGCACATCCCGCTCGATAAAGTAGCGCCTCAGGCCAAAATCGTGCCCGTTCCACAGCAGGTAGCATGCGGCCGGATCACCGTCGCGCCCCGCGCGACCGGCCTCCTGGTAATAGGCTTCGATGCTCTCGGGCACATTATGATGAATCACGTAACGCACGTTGGGCTTGTCGATTCCCATGCCAAAGGCGTTCGTGGCGACCATGAGCGGTGCGGCGTCGGCGATGAAGGCGGCCTGCTCCGCCGTGCGTTCGTCTGTGCTCATGCCTGCGTGGTAGCGCGCAACACGTATTCCCCGCGGCGCAAGCGTCCGGCCCAAGTCAAAGGCCAGTTCGTCCACCGCCTTGCGAGTGGCGCAGTACACAATGCCGCTTTCGTCGGCGTGCGATGCGGCATAATCGCGAATCCAAGCCGCCTTCGCCTTGTCGCCCATCTCCTGCACGTTGAACGAGAGGTTGGCTCGGTCAAAACCCGTCACCACCGTCTGCGGCGCGCGCAGCCCCAGCATCTGGACGATGTCGTCGCGCACGCGCTCCGTCGCCGTTGCCGTAAAGGCAGCCACCACGGGGCGCGCGGGCAGGGCGGCAATGAACTCTGCTATCTGCAGGTAGGATGGGCGGAAATCCTGACCCCACTGGGAAACGCAGTGGGCCTCGTCCACGGCGACGAGTGGGAGACCGATGCCTCCCGGAGCCGCGGCCGCCTGCGCAAACGCGAGGAAGCGCTCGTCGGTAAGGCGTTCGGGCGCCACGTACATGATCTGGTACCACCCCTCCGACGCGCGCTTGAGCACCGTGTTCTGCTGGGCAGGCGTGAGCGAGGAGTTGAGGTAGCTCGGGCGCGCGCCGACTTCTTTGAGCGCTCGCACCTGGTCCCCCATAAGTGAGACAAGCGGAGACACCACCAGCGTGAGGCCCTGCATCATGAGCGCTGGCGCCTGGTAGCAGATCGATTTTCCGGCGCCGGTGGGCATCACGCCCAGCGCATCGCGGCCGGCGAGAATGGCATCGACCATCCGCTCCTGACCCGGACGAAACGAGTCGTAGCCAAAATAGCGCTTGAGAATGTCCTTTGTTGCTTCCACGGACCCCCTATGCCTCCCGAACCGAATGCGCGGATTCGCCCGCATTGGACGAGACGGACTTAGGTTTGGTGCGCCGGGGCCTTCCACCAGGCCTGGGGTTGTTTGCGCGGTCGCGCACGCTCTCCACGTCCACCATCCAAAGATTCCCTTCTTTATGCCCGCGCAAAATGCCGCTTTTCAGCATACGTGAACTCAAGTTCCATATGTATGACGACAGCGTTTGAGGACGATTCGTCTGTGCTATGATGTATCCAAGCACGCGAGGCTCACCCTCTTTTAAGCAAGTGAATCGGGTGGAACGGAACATATGTCTCGCACCTAGACTCCGGGTCGCTTGCAGGGCGGCCCGGAGTCGTCTTTTGTGCGAGAGCAGAAATTAAGACTTGGCCACGATCACCAGGACGGTGACGAGGGCCAGAAGCAAAATAACCTCGGACACGACGACCACCCCCTTCCCATTGGATGAGGGCGATGGGCACACCTCGCGTACTCGATCTCCATTATAGCAACCGGCGCGTCGCGTGCTGCAAGGCCGCTGGCGATAGACGCGGCCCGCCCGTGATACAATCGCTCGACACACCCTGTACCAACACCTACCTGCAAAAGGAGCGCCCGTGGCGAACGCCGTCGACCAGCTCACCGACCGCGCGCTCGAGCTCGCGCGCCTCACCATCGTCCGCCGCATCATCACCGCGGCGGCCGTCACGGTGTCCGCCCTGATCCAAACCTTCCTCATCCAGGCCTTCGTTCAGCCCGCCGACCTCCTGCCCAGCGGCTTCACCGGCGTCGCGGTCCTCCTCGACCGCATCACCTCGCTCGGCGGCGTCCATATCGACACCTCGCTCGGTATGCTCGCGTTGAACATCCCCGTGGCACTCATGTGCTGGAGCGGCATCAGCAGGCGCTTCGTCATCTTCTCGATGACCCAAGTCGCCCTCTCCTCGCTGTTCCTCAACATCTTCGACTTCGCGCCTTTCCTGGGCGACAAGATCATGCTCATCATCTTCGGCGGCGTGGTCTCGGGGCTCTCCATCGCCATCGCCCTCAAGGCGGGCGCCTCCACCGGAGGAACCGACTTCATCGCGCTGTGGGTCTCGAACCACACGGGCAAGACCATCTGGGGAGTGATCTTCGCCTTCAACTGCCTCATCCTCGTGATCTTCGGTTGGATGTTCGGATGGGACAACGCCGCGTACTCAATCGTGTTCCAGTTCATATCCACCAAGACGATCGACAGCTTCTACCACCGTTACGACCGCGTGACCCTGCAGATCACCACCCGCCTGGCCGACGAGGTCATGACCGCCTACGTCAACCACTTCCAGCACGGCATCAGCTGCGCCGAGGTCATCGGCGGCTACAGCCGCGAGAAGATGTACCTGCTGCACACCGTTGTGTCCACATACGAGAGCCAGGACATCATCAAGCTCGTGTGCGACATCGACCCCGGCGCCGTGATCAACGTGTTCCATACGCTCGACTTCGTGGGCGGATGGTGGGGTGGCCATGTGGATGAGCCGTTGCCCACCGCGGTGCCCGACCCCGACAAACCCGCCCGCCTGCTCTCCAAGCAGGCCCGCAGGCACGAACCCGCCGGCCTGCAGCAGGACGACGGCAGGTAATCCCCGCACATCCCATATGGCGGCGCGCCGTCATATCGACCCACCGCCATGCCGAAGCTCCGTTATATCGAGCGCTTTTGCCTACAACACGAAGCGGTACCTGCTGCCCACGTAGTACTGGCGGCCGATGCACACGGGGTTGTCCTCGTCGTCGGCAAAGCAGACATTCAGGAAGAGCAGCGGGTCGCCCACCGAGATCGCCAACCTCGACGCCTGCTCCTGCGTGGCGCGAACCGCCTCGACGGTGCGTCTTGGTGTTTTAGTCGGCCGGTGTCCGGTAACTTCCGCAATTTTGTCGAACAGGGATACGTCCTCCAAATCGACGTTGAGAAACTCTTGGCAACCTTCGTACGGCACGAAAACATTTTCTTCGAAAATCGGCTGCTCGTCGGCAGTGCGAATTCGCTGGACATACAGGAGTAGCGCCGACTCGTCGAGGCCAAAGAACTTCGCTTCCTCCAAGCGCACGGGGACGATGAGGCGATTGAGAACATGGGCACCAGGCTTCATGTTGCTGTCGCGACACACATCTGTAAAACTCCGCGCCGCCGTATATTGCAGAAGACGGCGATTAATGTGAGGCGTGCTCACGAAGGTGCCGCGACCCTGCTGCTTGACCAAATATCCCTCGGCACACAACTCCTCAACAGCACGGCGAACGGTGATACGGCTCACTCCATAACGCTCGGAAAGCTCCGGCTCGGAGGGAATCCGCTCCTTCGGAACGTAATCCCCCGCCTCGATCGCCCCTTTAATCTCTTCGAAAATCTGCTGGTACAGAGGTGCCGACTTGCTATTTGTCATGATTCCATCCAATTATGTGATATATATAACGTCTTAAGTATAATCGCTTGCGCATCAGTTGAGCCCGCCTCAGCCGGCAATGGCATACACCTCGGTAAACGGTAAAAAGCCAATCGCCGTCCAGACCTTGACTACAGCTCGTCCATGATTGCGCCCAAAGTGTCAATCACTTTATCTGCCCGAGATTGATCGAGCACAACCCCGTCGCGGGGCCTCAATGCCAAGACACGTGCGCCAGAACGCACGCCCGACTCAATACCAGTAGGAGAGTCTTCGACGACTAAGCATTCGGAAGGCTCAACCCTCAAATAGCTCATCGCTCTCGCGTAGATTTCAGGATCAGGCTTGAAAGCATTGCACTCAAACCCACTTATCACATAGTCTACAATACCCCTGATTCCCGCAACGCTAATGACCTCCTCAATCATGTCTCGATATGATGAACTCGCAATAGCAGTCTTTATTCCGCGTTCGTGCAACTTTCGAAAACGTGTCCCTCACCCCATCATTGAGAAGCTCGGAATACGGAATGGGGTGAGCATCGCAATAGGGGCCATATGCCTCACATAGACGTTCACGCAGCCCTAAATCGTTAGGGATGAGCACCTCCCAAGTTTCGGCAGTGCTAATACCAGTCAAATCGGGAAAAACATCGTATGTTATCCCGCACTCAGCTAAATATGCCTCACGACGCCTGCTGTAAAACCACTCTGTATCTACCAGCACACCGTCCATGTCAAACAGCACTGCCCTAATCATAGGAACCTCCCTGTAATAAAGGGCGGCCCCATAAGGAGCCGCCCCGCCGAGTCAAAATACAAATCGCAGACAGAACCTACGGCCTTCACCTAGTAGGTGAGCTTCCACATGTAGCGACGCATGGTCAGCGGGTGCTGACGGGCCTCGGCGATCTGGTTGCCGTACTCGCGCATAACGGCGAGGTGCAGCAGCGGGTTGAAGTAGGTGATGACGCTCGCCGGCACGGCGTCGGCCAGACCGTAGTCCTTGGAGTCGATCAGAGCGACCTTGGCGCCCATGCGCTCAAGGAAGGTGAGGGCGCGGGCGTCCATCGGACGGGTGGCACCATCGGACATGAAGAAGACGTAGGGCTTACCCTCGGTGGAAACCTCGAACGGGCCGTGGAAGTACTCGCCGGTGTTGTAGGCGGCGGCGTCGATCCACTGCATCTCGGTGAACAGGAAGGCGGCGTGAGAGTAGGCCATCTTCTCGGAGGCACCGGAAGCCATGAAGTAGATCATCTTGTCGTCCTTGAAGTCCTCGGCGAACTTCTTGGCAAGCTTCTTGCAGTGCTGAGCGGCGTTCTCGCAGAGCTCGAAGACGTTGGTGAGGCCGGTGATCATGTCGTCGTACTTGTCATAACCCTCGGTCTGCTGAAGGATCTCGAGAGCAAGAGCGATGGCGTAGCCAGGCTTCTCGGCCTTGGCGGCAAAGTTGGCATGGAAGCCGTGGACGATGACGTGGTCGGCATCGACGGTCAGAGCAGAGCCAGCCTTGTTGGTGAGGGAGACGACCGGGCAGTTGTGCTTCTTAGCGGTCTTGTTGGCCTCGACGGTCTCGGGCGTGGAGCCACCGAGGGAGCAGGTGATCACGAAGGTGTGCTCGTTGACCCAGGAAGGCGTGTCGTAGTTGAACTCGTTAGCGGTGAAGATCTGAACGTTCAGCTTGTCCGTGTTGTTGGCCAGGAAGTACTTGGCGGGGTACAGGTCGGACATGGAGGCACCGCAGCCGACGAAGGCGACGCTGTGGATCTCGTGGTTGGACAGGACGTCAGCGACGATCTGCTTAGGGAGGTTAAGGTCGATCTCGTACATAACATGCTTCCTTTCTATGCTGCCGCGACAAGACTCTCCTACGCGCCGTCGTGGCACCTATAAACAAATGGTTTTATGCAGTGGATTTAAACCGCCGTACGCTAAACAGACGTAATAGGTTCTTTCGGGAACGAAGGGGTCTGCTGGCTATAGAGCTTCACGCCCATTGCGAGCAACTCTCGGGTATCACTTTGTTCAGACTCATCCAAAAAGACGCTTTGGTCAATCTGCTTCGAACCGTCCTTATTAAAGGTGGCTCCATATTGGATCTCGTTAATCGCACCAGTAGCCTTACACACGTCGACAAGCGCCTTAGTAGTACCAAAGACCATCATGATATTCTCGTTGAGCTCGAGAATCTTTGGCATCTTCGTGATAGCTTTCTCAACGGTAAAGATATTCAGGCGAATCCCCGCGGGCTTTGCGAGCTTCAGGGCGGCAGACTTCATTTCGTCATTCGCCGCCGCATCGTCAACCAAAATGATACGCTGAGCGCTCAGGTGGTTCACCCAGGCTGCCAAAATCTGGCCGTGTACCAAACGATAGTCCAAACGCACAAGCTTGATCATAGGTCGTCCTCCTCTTCTTCCTGTGCCTTCTGAGCCAAAAGGGCCGCGACGTCTTGGATGCCGCCCTTGCTTTGCGAGATGATTTCGTCAATGCGCTCTCGAGAAAGAGGCCCGGTTGCCAACGACATCTCAAGCACTAGAGGAAAATTCATCCCAGAGATCACCGTGACAGAGGGACGCTGGGCAAGCACGGAAACCATCGAGTTATTCACGCTGCTACCCATCATATCGGTCAAAATATAAACTGCATCAGACGGCTCGAACGAGTCGATTAGCGCAATCGTGCGCTCGTCGATCCGATCCTTGTCATCCCTCTCCAGCGAAACCACGTGAACACGCGACACATCGCCAATAATCATTTCGAGCGTATCGCGGGCACCAGCCGCAAGGCCACCATGCGACGCAAGTATGAGTTGATTCATACGTACCTCCTATTCGTTACTGACATCATAGACGTTATATACAGATTGGTCTAGATTCAAGTTGAAATGTCCGTTTATCGCCGAATATCTACCGTTCACGGCAAGAACCCCAGGTCTGCACATCATACATCTCTTTAATTTATAATCGTATATGACGTCTGAGACGTGTTTGTTGATAAATCCTTGGAAAGGAGTCGGGATGGCACAGCCTCGCATTGAACTTGCCACCATGAACCACCACTACATGTTCTATGACCTTGATGACTTTTTTGCCAATGCACAAAAGCTCGGCTATCCCTGCGTCGAGCTATGGACATCTCCCCAGCACTTCTTTATGGATTATCGGCAGAACGATCCCATTGAGCGCCTAAGCCATCTCATCGATGAATACGGCATCCGCATCCACGGCATATGCCCGGAGCAATGCAACCCCAAACCACACAATATGGCGGCAAAAGACGCGAGCATCCAAGAACGCACACTTGCATATTTTACCCGTGCCGTCGATGTTGCAAAAAGCGTTGGCGCAACTCAGGTGCTCGTAACGAGTGGCTGGGCGTATTACAACGAGCCAGTTGAAACCGCACGCGAGCGTAGTGCGACCATGCTCAAACAGGTCGCGCGCTATGCAGGCGAGCAGGACATCAACCTCGCCATCGAAGCCTTGCGCGCGCCCGAGTCGCGCATCGCCAACACCGTTGCCGACCTCAATCTTCTACTATCCATGGTCGATGAGCCCGCATTGAAAGTCTGCCTCGATATCGGCGCCATGGTGAGCGCTGGCAACACTATTCAGGAGTATTTCGATACCTTTGGCCCCAAGATGATTCATGCCCACTATGTCGATACCGGCGAGCGTTCACTCCACCTTGCCCTTGGCGACGGAGAACGTGATATTGCGACTGACATCCTCACCTTTGAGCAGAACGGCTACCAAGGGGTGTTAAGCGTCGAGTGCACCGATTCCGCAACGCTCACCGATCCCATGGCAGCCGATGCGCGGTCAATGGCAACCTATCTTAGCGCCTACGAGAAGATCGAAGCCGCACGCGCATAACGCGCACCCCACCAAAAGACAGAAACCCTCCATCCCCCGTTTCTCATACAGCAGAAACGGGGGCTTCTTGTCTCTGACAATGCCAGCCACCGGTCATGCAGCGGAACCAAAAGACCCCACGCAAAGCACCCACTCATATGGTTCTCAGCAACCTCGAAAGGAAAAAGGCCGCCCGTGGCGGTAAGGATCCGGACTCTCATAACCCATCCGCACATTGACATCAACATGATGACCCTGCGGCACACGCACATTCGACACCTACGCCATCACAGCTTTCGCCACACCCGTCCACATTTCGATGAGCCATGGCTGCGAACGAATCGGCGAGCCACTACTTGCCCGCAACCACTGGCAACAGTCGGGGACCAGGTCCTGCCCAAGACCGACATACTTCAAAGATGTCTCACTCGAAGCACCAGACCCCGCTCGACACATTTCGTCAACATACGAAAAGGCGCAGACCCGTCAACGATCTGCGCCTAATAAGGGGGCTATATACGCAATTGCTATGCAAGAATTCCAAAGAAGCTTGCAGCCAAGCTAGCAGCAATGCCGCCCAGCAGCAACACCGTGAGGCTAACCTTCTTCTTGAGCAGCCAGTAGAAAGTCATAGTAATAGCCAAGGGAATCATTGCCGGGAAGATGCCGTTCAGCACGTCCTGAATTACCAAAGCTCCATCCTGGAACTGCAACGGGGTCGTAATACCAACCATCGTGGCAATCATCGCGCCCACAGTCATGAGGCCAACAATGCTCGCAACGTACATCACGCGCTCCATCATGCCGCCGCTCTGCAGCTGCTTTACGTAGTCGGCACCAAGTGTATAACCGAGTTTGCCGCCAAACCAAGTAATAAGGGCTTTAGGGATGCCGGAGATGAGGATCGCCAAAATAGGTCCAAGAATGGAGCCCTGCGCTGCCAGGGACGCGCCCAATCCGAAAGAGATAATGCGAAGCGTTCCCTCAAGCAATGAATCGCCAATGCCCGAAAGCGGACCCATAAGCGAAACCTTTAGGCTGTTCATCACCTCAGGGTTGAAGTGTTTGGGGTCGCGAGCGTACTCTTCCTCCATCGAGGCAACGAGACCAAGCACAAAGCTGTTCAGCTGTTGCGTGATGTTATACAAAGCGGTATGACGGTGATAGGCCTCCTTCTTTCGCTCGAGAATCTCCGGGTCGGACTCATCTGTGTAAATGCGGTCGAGCGTCGGCGCAATGGAATAGAGGAAGCCCAGGTTCATCTGGCCCTCATAGTTCCACGAAGATTGGATCGCCCAGGTGCGCCAGAAGAACTGCCAAAGGCGCTTCTTCTCGGAAACAGGTTGCGGCTCCAAGCTTTTCAGCTCGGTCGTGCTGGATGCCTGCTCAACAGTAATCTGCTCTGCCATTGAAATGACCTCCTTCTTTCTTAGTCGTCGTCCTCGAGCGGATCATAGTCGTCTGCGGCCTGGGTTGCGAACTGGCCGCCACCATCACGGAATTTGAGATCCACGAGCAGCAGGGCGAGCAACACAGCAAAGATCGCAACGGCGGTAACGTTAATGTTAAGGAAGGCCGCAGCAAAGAAGCCAACGAAGAAAAAGAGGGCCATCTTCTTGGTAAGCATGATATTAAGCAGCAGGGCCATGCCGAGAGCAGTAAGGACATTGCCGGCAAGGTTAAGTCCACTTGTGACCCATGCGGGAATCATATCCACAATAGACTGGACAAGATCGGTGCCGACATAGATCGCAAGGAAGATAGGCACGAAATACATCAGAGCATACAGGACATTACCCCAAATAATATGAAGGTGAAGCGCCTGCTTAAATTTGCCCTGATCGATAAGGGTGTCGGCCTTATGAGAAAATGCCGCGAGGACCATGCGCACCGCAAGACCAATCGCTTGGCCAAATGCGGCAACAGGGACTGCGATGGTCAACGCCGCCTCCGGACCCGCTCCGGTCAAGATGCAAAACGCCGTAGCAACGATAGATCCCATATTCATGTCGGGGATCATCGCGGCGCCCACATTAATCAAACCGATGCTCATAAGTTCGAGCGTCGCGCCAGCGGCCAAAGCCGTGGGGATGTCACCAAGCACGATGCCGACCATCGTGGCGCCAATAAGCGGGCGCTCAAGACTCAGGCGCCCCAGCATACGGGAGTCCATGATGCAAATGACACCCACGAGGCCAACGGCTATTGCTGCATAAAGCTGATTCATTACCGTCTCCTTTCCATCAATCTTTATGGCGCTTCGAAGCGCCCTCACCGAAGCGCGCGAGTCCTGATCCCGCGGCAACATGTGACATAAGTCATCATATACGTCTTTTACGTTGTATACGATTTAGTTACATCAGTCTTGGGTAGACGGTAGCTATTTCCATGTGAACGGTCTTCATCTATCAACATCCTCAAACTGTCCCTCGCCGCTGCGCCCGAACAAGAACTCTTCCGACAGCCTTGTGAAGATAACGGTTATGGCAGAAAAAGCGACTACAGAAGGCATGGCACCATAACAACCAAAGCATCGGATCGATAACATATTTTGGCATGCCGCACGAGACGGCAGCTGACACCTCCAGCAAGCAAAGAGCCCCAAGCGGACCACCGCTCCGGCATCAAACGCCCGCCCCGCTCCACGTCTCAAAGCGCGTCCAGCGCACCGACCGGGCCAAATACGTCGAGCCTATTGGGTAGCCAGCCAAAGGGGCCGTATGCCAAGCCGGGCCCAAGGGGTCGGGCGCGAGCGTGCCCGCGAGAGTTAACTCTCGCGGCGACATTTCCGCCATGATGGCAAATACGCTCTTCGAGAGTTAACTTTCGCGGAAGCTTTTTCGGACCTGCAACAAAAACGTGCCGCGAGAGTTAACTTTCGCGGCACTTTCGCGCGGAGCCGCCATGGGGTGGGACATGCCGCGACCGGCACAGGCAGTCGCGAAACGTCGCCCGAGCGTTACCCGTCAAGACCCTCACGCTCATAGGGCAGAACCTCGGCCAAATAGCCCTTGGCAGCAAGGGCGGCCTCGATGGCGTCCAGGGCCTCCTCCGTATCGGCAGAAATACGATGAAAATGATAGCCACTCGTCACCGTCATCAACGGTGTGCTCTTGCCCGTGCGGATGTCTTCGAGGTAGCGGGCTATGCCGCTACGGCTGCGTATGTCCAGATTGGCGGTGATTTTGCCGTATGCGCGATGATTTACCATGACGGTTTGAACGGTTCCGCCCAGGTCGACGACGGTCTGGAGCTCGTCCTCAAGTTGATCGATAGTGTGGTGAACCTTGATAAGACGCGTGGGAACCGAGAGCTCCGAGGCGCCCTCGCGCAGCACGTACCCGCGATTGGTCGCAACGATGTCGTGCCCATCGGCACGCAGCAGGGCGATGTCCTGCACGATCACCTGTCGGCTCACACCGGCGACGCTTGCGAGCGCCGTCCCGCTCACCGGCGTTTTGCGCCACGCAAGGACTGCAAGATGGCATCCCTGCGCTCATGACCCATTAGCGGCATCGCCGCACCTCCCGTCTCGCACCCTCCGAACGAACCACATCCCACATCAAGATGAGCTAGAGCAGGCGCAGGTGCTTGAGCGAGAGATCCAGAATGGGCGCCGAATGGGTAAGCGCTCCCGACGAGATGATATCGACGCCCAGATCGGCGAGCTCACGGATATTGCTCGCGTCAACGTTGCCCGAGGCCTCGACCTTGGCGTGGCCATCAATGAGCGCAATGGCCTCGCGCATCTGCTCGCGATCCATATTGTCGAGCATGATGATGTCCGCACCAGCATCGAGTGCCTCTTGCACCATATTCAGGCTCTCGCACTCAACTTCCACCGTGCACACAAAGGGCGCATGGGCGCGAGCACCTGCCACGGCGGCAGCGATACCTCCCGCCGCATCGATATGGTTGTCCTTGAGCATGACCGCCTGTGAAAGGTTGTAGCGGTGATTGTGGCCACCGCCTGCCTCGACCGCCGCTTTTTCGAATATGCGAAGGCCAGGCGTGGTCTTGCGCGTGTCGGCAAGCAGGGTCTTGGTACCTTCGAGCTCCTTTGCCATGGTACGTGTATACGTTGCGATACCGCTCATGCGCTGCAGGAAGTTGAGAGCCACGCGCTCACCGGAGAGCAGCACGCGGGCGTCGCCGTGCACCGTCCCTAGCACCTGGCCGGGCTCGACCTCGTCGCCATCACTCACGCGCGCGTCGAACGTCGTGGCAGGGTCGAGCAGGGTAAAGGCACGCTCGAACACATCCAACCCCGCGATGACGCCCGCTGCCTTCGCAATGAGTTGAACCTCGGCCTCCCGCGGACCGGGGCAGACCGACTCGGTCGACAGATCGCCCGCGTTCATGTCCTCGCGCAGGGCAAAACGGATGATATCGTCGGCAACAAGGTTCATGGTGATTGGATTCACAAGAATTCCTTTCGTAAGCATGACGGTCGTGAGCATGACGGGCGCGCCGCACGCCAAGGGGCGCGTCGCAGATAGCGCACCTCAAGGCGCGCTCATCACGCGTGCACGAGCACGTCGATGTTGAGGTTTTGGCGCACCTGACCGGGCAACAGGCGATGTGCGCCGTCGAGCGCGGGCTCGCCCGCCTTCTCGACTTCCAGGCTCTCCCCCGTCGCCATCTTCCACGCCGCACGGCGCGCAAAAACGAGCGACTCAAGCAACGAATTGCTCGCAAGGCGGTTCCTGCCATGCACACCATTGCACGCCGCCTCGCCGGCAACATACAGATGCGGCATCGTGGTCGCCGAATCCCGATCGACCCAAACGCCACCCATGAAGTAGTGCTGCGTGGGCACCACAGGAATAGGCTCCTCGAGGATGTCGCGCCCCTCTTGCTGGCAGTGGGCTCGGATGTTGGCAAAGTGCGTGCGTACGATCTCGCGATCAACGGGATCAAAGCTCAGCCACTCGTACTCCGCGTCCTCATCGCGCATCTCGTCTTGAATGGCGCGCGCCACCACGTCCCTGGGCTGCAGCTCGTCGGTAAAGCGCTCGCCGGCTTGGTTGAGCAAAACCGCTCCCTCGCCACGGCAACTCTCTGAGATGAGGAACGTGCGACCGGGCTTTTCGGAATACAGGCACGTGGGATGAATCTGAACGTAGTCCAAGTGTTCCTGACTGACCCCATATTCGTTCGCCAGGAAACACGCATCGCCGGTGAGCTGCGGGAAGTTTGTGGAGTGCTGGTACACGCCTCCGATGCCGCCCGTTGCGAGCAGCACATCACGCGCCCGAATCTCAAACGGCGCTCCCACGCCCTCGGGACGGACACCCCGCTCACTCTGTTCACCGCGCAGCTCTTCGACCGTCGCAGCCGAGGCATTCTCCGTTACCGGCACGGCGATCACGCCTGCGCACGTATGGTCATCAACGATGAGGTCGACGGCGGCAACGTGTTCGAGAACGGTCACATTGGGCAGCCGTTTGACCGCCGCGAGCAGAGACTCGGTAATCTCCTTGCCTGTCACATCCGCATGGAATGCGATTCGCGGACGCGAGTGCGCACCTTCGCGCGTGAACGCGAGCGAACCGTCCTCAGCCCGATCGAAATCCGTCCCCAACGCCACGAGGTCGTTGATGACCGAACGGGATGATCGAATCATGATGTCCACGCTCTCGCGCCGGTTCTCATAATGACCCGCGCGCATGGTGTCCTCAAAGAACGCGTCGTAATCCGCGGCCTCGGGCAATACGCAGATGCCCCCTTGGGCGAGCATGGAGTCGCATTCGTCAACCGCGCCCTTGGAAAGCATAACCACCCGCATATCGCTCGGCAAGTTGAGCGCGGCGTACAAACCCGCCACGCCACAGCCGGCGATTACCACATCGCATGTCATATCTTTGTATGCAGCCTCCATCGTGCCGCCCCTTTCGCCGCGCATGTGCCGTCGATTATCGAGCGGCGTACTCGAGCATACGGTCGAGCGTGAGCTGAGCGCGCTTTGCGGAGGCCCCATCCACGCCGATCTCCACGGCACCCGTGCCGAACTCCAAACAATGCAGGAGCTTCTCAAGCGTAATGCCGTCCATATCGCTGCACGTAGGCGGCGTAGACGTAACGTAAAACCTCTTCCCCTGGCCGGCGCATCGACGCTCGAGTTCGTACAAAACCCCTCGAACCGTCACGATAATGAACTCCTGCGCGTCGCTTTGCTCGGCAAACGAGATGATGCCCGCCGTCGAACCAATGTAGTCCGCCTCGTCCAACACGGCGGCGACGCACTCGGGATGAGCGAGCACCAGGCATTCGGATGCCCCGCCTTGAGCTCGCGCAGCTCGGCCAAGGAAATGGCCTCGTGCCGCGGACAGCACCCGTCATTCAAAATCACGTGCTTCTCGGGCACCCGTTCTGCCACGTAGCGCCCCAAGTTGCGGTCGGGAATGAACAGGATGTGGCGCTGGGGCAGCTCGTGCACGATCTTCACCGCGTTGGAGGAGGTCACGCACACATCGCTCCAGCTCTTGACCTCGATGGTGGAGTTGACGTAGCAAACCACCGCAAGATCGTCACCGTACTCCTCACGCGCCTTGTCGATCGTCGCACGCTGCACCATGTGGGCCATAGGGCAATCCGCTGCGGGCTCGGGCATCAACACGGTCTTATCGCGATTGAGGAGCTTCGCGCTCTCCCCCATGAATTCCACGCCGCACAGCACGATCGTCTGTTGAGGGAGTGATTTTGCGAGCTTTGCCAGGTAGAACGAATCGCCCACGTAGTCGGCCACCGCTTGGACCTCGGGTTCTACATAATAGTGGGCCAAAATCACCGCGTCGCGCTCCGCCTTGAGCGCCTCGATCCGCGCACGGGTCTCCGCCGTCACCGCAGCGGCGCGCTCAAGCGCAGTGGGTTCCATCGTCGTCTCTGTCATTGAGTCCTCCCGACGAATCAGCTTCCGTTGGGGGAAGTATCCCACTGCCCGCCTTTACTGACAAGACAGCTGACAAGACAGTTAAAAATGACGAGAAGTCGCCACGGTTCATAGTTAATAGGGGGCTCCCAAGGGAGGGAGCTGCTTGAGATATGCCCACATGCGCTGCTTTTGACGAGGCTCCGTGAGTGCCGCCTCGAAGCCGTTGAGCGCAAGCACGCGCCGTCCCAACACCGGAGCCACCAACCCGGGCTTGAGCATAGCCGTGTCAAAGTCCTCGATAATCGCAAGGGCGTCCGCGTACGCTTCGCGCATCGCATCCGCTGCGGCATCGTCGAGCAAGACGATCGCCTCGGGGTCAAGCGCCTCGAGCGCCTCGCGAAACAATTCAGCGGGCACGGCATCGCCCGGTACGGGGCCGTCGACAATGCCCGGCTCGCCCGTGCCGAACACCGTCGCAAGCGCACAGAAATCCTGCGGCTCCCATCCAATGGCCGAAAGCGCCGCACGGAGCGCCGTGCCGTCTGCGCCGCTCAAGAGGCTTTCGCCCGCCAATTCGTCGGCATTCAGCTCGCCTTTTACCAAAACGACAGGCGAGAAAGCATTCCCCGCAATCCGAACGCCACGCGCTTGGAGCGAGCCAAGTTCCTGCTCAACGGCAGCCGCCAGGGCCTCCTTGCGCTCGCCTGTTGTTACCGACATGTGCCCTCACCCTGTCCGCGTTGACCGTCGTCCTACATATTGTAAGAACATTCTACCGCTCGGTGTAACGCCAGCACGCTCTTGGGTATAACCACCTCGATTAGACCCACCCTCGTGGCGTTCGACGCTGCGAGACCACCCATACAGGAGGCTCTCATGGCCAATATCATCGAAGCGAATGCAAGCACATTCGACAACCTGCTCACCAACGAGCTCCCCGTCGTCATCGACTTCTGGGCCCCGTGGTGCGGCCCATGCCGTATGCTCTCCCCCGTGGTCGACGAGATCGCAAACGAGCTCGAGGGCAAGATCGTCGTTGCCAAGTGCAATGTCGATGAGAACCAGGACCTCGCCATGCGCTACGGCGTCATGTCCATCCCCACGGTCGTTATGCTCAAGGGCGGCGCAGAGGCCATGCGCTCGGTTGGCGCCGTTCCCAAGCCCAAGCTCAAGGCAGATATCGAGGCAAACCTCTAAACGCCCGCCACGTCGCGTCGCACTGCGGCGCGTCAACGCACCTTCCCTCTGCGACCGCGCCCGTCCCCCAGGCGCGGTCGTCTTTTTGCATGAGCTGCATCGTCCCGTGCATCATCAACACCTCACGAGCCGACCCCGGTGGAACTTGTGCGGACGATACGCATCCTTGATACACTATGAATCGTATGCCGCGCAGACATGTTGTACCCGCGCGCATGAGATAGCGCCGTCACCGTCCAATTGGTGATGCGCGCCAGGCTTGTTAGGGGATCCGCATGGAGTCCATCACACCGGGAATGCAGGGGCCTGCCGTCGAAGACGTTCAGACGCGCCTCGCATCGCTGGGATATACCATTGACACCGCCGAGACGTCCGCCCAGGAGTACGGCACCACCACCACAGAGGCGGTGCGTGCCTTCCGCTCCTCCGAAGGCATCGAGACGGGCGACGAGGTTGACGGCACCACATGGAGTGCGCTGGTCGATGCCTCGTACAAACTCGGTGACCGCACGCTCTACCTGCGCCTGCCCAATTTCCACGGCGCGGACGTGCAGGCACTGCAGCGGGCACTCAACACGTTGGGCTTTGCCTGCGGCGTCGACGATGGCTACTTTGGCCCGCACACCGAGGCGGCGCTGCAGCAGTTCCAGGAAAACGTCGGCCTCTTCGCCGATGGCATGGCGTTCCAGGACACGTTTGCCTACGTCAAGCGCCTTCACCATGTTTGGGAGGGTAAGCCCTCGATCGTCGACATCGATGCCGAGGCACGCATGGGCTTCGCACGTGCTGCAAATGTGCTTGAGAACTGCCGCATTGCCATTGGCGGCGAGGACGCGATCGCGCGCAACGTCGCCTCGCGCGTGTGGAATATCGCCTCGGCGACCACGGACGGCAGCGGTATCGTCCTGTACGACAGCGAGGCGCCGCACGACGTCGACCTCATCGTCGAGGTCGCTTCTGACGAGCTTCCCGAAGACGCAGAGCCCCGTGCGACCATTGCTCTCGCCGAATGCCAGAATCTCCCCCTTCGCATAAAGACCGCTCTGGCGGCGGCCAAAACCAAACCTGTGGTACTGCGAATCGAGCTCACGGGCATCACCGGTTACGGCATGTTCACCGCAAGCGATGCGCAAACCTTGGCGGTCCGCCTCCTCGACGGTTTGTGCGATGCATTGAGCGCCTAGGTACGCTACACTATGACGGTCGCGCGTTTGCGCGGTCGATGCATTGGGGTATCGTCCAGCGGCAGGACCCTGGTTTTTGGTACCAGTTACGGGGGTTCGAATCCCTCTACCCCAGCCATTGAATACAGCAGGCCGGAGCAGATAATTGCTCCGGCCTGTTTGCTTACGTGTTCAATGACGAACGCACAGTGGATTCTTCTTATCCTTTTCTACAAAGACTTCGAAGGCACCTGTTATTACGCTGATCGGTTTCCCGCATAGTACCCATCAAGGTCTTTGCTAAACCAACGCCCATTCATCACATTTTTCGCAACTAGGCTTTTTATCTCATCGCTTACCGTTGTATCCAACTCCATGCGCTCGATGATATCGCCATAGGTAGTAGTCTTATCAAGGCTCTTCACCACTGCACCTTCTGCATCCGCGTCAAAGCACAGGGATTCATGGCAATCGCTGCTCCAAGCCACCCACTCTTCGAGCTCCTCGGAATTCGGGTCTCCCGTCTTCAAATAGTTTGCGATGTAGCTCCTGAATACTTCCGCCATTGCCTGGTAGCTCTCACTTTCGAACACGCCTGGGAGCATCGAGGTATAGGAATTAGTCGAGGACAGCATGGGAATAAAGATGCCATGGAACGCGCCGTAACCGCTGAGTTCATCCTTCATCTTTGACGCATCATCGCCATAGTTCACCTCGCATACGTATATCGGCTGCTCACATCCACTCATCATCGTGTTTGCGCTTTCTTGCGCGTTGAAGATGCGATACATCTCGTTCCCATATGTGCAAGAGAAGTTCTTTGCCGCAGTCAGTTCGTCATCTGAGAGCCCTGCCGCTTCTTCACCCTGCCACCACGAATCTCCATTGGAGAATAGTCCGAACTCCGAAGAACCCGTCAACATAATCACGGGCACATCGTTGTACAACGCTCCATCAAATCCTCCCCTTGGAAGGGCCACACCATCTTCGTACAAATGAGGGAACACGCTCATCCGGATACTGGCATTCGCCATGAGAAGTGCCAGACGCTCCGCTTCCAGCCCGCGCACGTATGCTTCGACCTCATTGTCATTCGCAAGAAGCCACGCCACCGCCTCTTCCGATGTGTCGGCGATTCCATCCTCAAGCGCAAGAGGCGCCAATGCCCGGGCCACTCGCACAGAGGCGGCAGACTCATCACATGTCGTCATACCGCCGCTAAAGACGATCGCACGTTTAAAAGCTCCTTCAAACAAAGGGCTGATAAGCATCGCCATAACGTCTCGGCCTCCCGCCGAGAAACCCGCTATCGTAATATTCTCTGGGTCGCCACCGAACACGGAGATGTTCTCCGCAACCCAATCAAGAGCCATTTTAATATCGAGCAGCGCATAGTTACCCGTAGCGTCATCGTCGCTCTGTAGCGCCGGAAGACAATTGAATCCAAAGAGACCCAGTCGATAGTTTAAGGAGACATACACACAGTCGAGCGTACTCACCAGCTCGTTTCCAATAAGCTCCCGAGCATCACCAGTCTGATTGTTGCCACCATGAATATAAACAAGAACCGGTTTTCCACCCTCACCGTCACGAGCTGTCACGGTCAGGTTAAGGCAGTCTTCAGAGCCAATAACCTTTCCGCCGGAATACTGGAGCGACCTCTCGCCCATTTTGCTGCAGTCAAGCTCGTCCGTCCACGCAGCACGGGTTTTTGGAGCACTCCAACGCAAGTCACCAATCGGTACCTCGCCATACGGAATTCCGTACCACGAGAACACTCCATCAGCAACTTCAGACCCCTTGACCGAACCTGCGCTCACCGTGGCGCGCGCACCATCAAACTTCACACCACTTGCCTCAGAAGACAACCCGCCTTTGGTAATATCGTCACCCGTGCACGCCGAAAGGCCTGCAGAAGTCGCCGCCGCAGCCACCATCGCACACAACCCCCCTACGACTTACGTTCTTGCCCATTAAGGTAGTACCTCCCATGGCACCGATCCGGCACCGTTTCCGTTTTCGCTTATTTGGCTTGATCCCCTAATAAAAAGGCGGCCAGTGGTATCTCGTAGGCCGCCAAATCAAAGTCATATATACGATATCGCTCGTCTTAATCCCCAAGGGCCTTCTTGACCTGGGCAATGACGGCCTCGCCGTTCATCATGCCGTAGGCCATCATGTCGATCGCCTCGACCTTCTTGTCGGACAGCAGACCCTGGATACGCGCCAACTCAAATCGAACCTGCGGGCCAAGCAGGACAATATCGGCGTCCTTGCCGTACGTGTCGGCCTCCGCAATGGGGTGAGCCGCAATCGTTGCCTCATAGCCGGCGGCGTCGGCAGCTTCCTGCATCTTGGTCACGAGCAGGCTCGTAGACATGCCGGCAGCACAGAACAAAACGATGTTACGCATGATGGTTTCCTCTCTGGCAATGTGGGGCACGGGCATCCCGCGCCCCACACATGTGATACGGGTTCGGTCAATACACCGGACACGAACCGAACGACTGGCTTAGGCAGCGAGCTTCTCCTGAGCAGTCTCGGCCTCGACGAGCGTCTTGTCATACGCCTTGATGAACGGCAGGCACACCAGGACATCGACCGCGAGCAGCACGAAGTACAGAACGATGGTCTTGGGGTCCATAGTGGCGAGGAACGCCTGCAGCGGGCCGGGGACCGTGAAGGGTAGCGTGATGTAGAAGCGACCCAGGATGCCAGCATCGGCAAGCAGATAGTACGTAGAGAAGTTGATGATCGAGCAGATGAGCAGCGGCACGTACGTGAAGACGTTCAGCACCGTGGGCATACCGAAGATCATGGGCTCGTTGATGTTGAACACACAGGGAACGGATGCGACCTTGGCGACGCTCTTGAGCTGGGAGCTCTTGCAGAAGAACAGCACGACGAGCAGGATGGCGAAGTAGGTGATCCAGTTGCCGAACACGCTGTTAACCGCGCCGGAGAAGATGTAGGGCAGGGGCTGATTCGCCTGATAGGCCTCAAGGTTGGCGGCGAGGGCTGCCGTGGTGATGGGGCTCGTGACAACGCTGACCATGTTGGCACCGTGGATGCCGAAGAACCAGAAGGTAGTCATGATGACGTTGATGAGCAGAACGGAAGGAAGGCTACCGGTTGCGGAAAGCAGCGGCTGGAAGATGGTGTACACGAGCGAGGTGATACCCGCGCCAGTGACCGCGGTGCACAGGACGTTGAGGAGCGTGAACCCGACGACGCTGAACGTCATGGGAATCAATACGTTGAACGGGGCGGCAACGTTGGGCGGAACGGATGCGGGCAGCTTGATGCTGATGTTGTGCTTGATGCACTGGTGGTTGATCTCAACAACCAGCAAACCGATCATCATGCGCCGAACATATAAGAGGCACCGAGCTTGGAAATGGAGATGGAGACCGTCTCAAGGTCGACGGCGTCGCTCACGCATAGGAACACCAACAAGGCGCAGAGCATGTTGTTGACGCCATCCATCTTGTACGTCTGGGCGAGCTGGTAGGCCACGCCGCACACAACGAACACTGAGATAATGCCGATCGTCATGTGATAGGGAATCATGAGAACCGACGCATTCGCCGCAGCCCATGCCTGCCAGGCAAGCAGGAAGTCGGCGAAGATGTTGCCGCCCGTGAGCCCAACCGGCGCAGGAGGAACGGCGAGCAGGCAGGCGAAACCGCCGATGATGGTAATGGGGATCATGACGGTCATGCCGTCGCGGATGGCAGCCAGATACTTCTGCTGCGAGATCTTCATGCCGATGGGCACGATGGTGCGTTCCATGACTGCCTGGAACTTATCCATGATGGACTGCTTTGGTGCAGTGGCCTCACTCATGGTGGACCTTCCTTCCTCTCGTTACTGCAAACGATGTGGGCGCACGGCCAGTACGTGAGTCGAATGTATACGAACTTGAATGACCATTCAACACTTTTACCGTTTACCGGAATTTCCATTCGGTAAACGGTAAATGGTAATTCATGTAGTACGATGTCCTCATCATACAGGTTTCAATGGTAAGAAGCTGGTAACTATGTATATCAGATTCGATAAAGTAGATATCACCCCACAGCGTCCATGCTATATGGCTGGCTATAATCGCCCAGGAATGAATGAATCAGTGCTTGATTCCATTCAGATTAATTCACTATGTCTCTCCATCGACAACGAGACCTTCGTTCTCGTCGTCCTTGACTCCATCATGCTCGACCCCGTGTTCTGCAACCGAGTAAAGGCGGGAATCACCTCGCGCACGGGCATCCACCCCTCACACATCACCGTGGCGTGCATTCACACGCACTCCGCCCCGGCGTATTTCAAACTCGCCTTTGAGGACACCCATGTCGAACCCGAACTCACCGCGGACGCTGAGCGCCGCATGATCGAGAGCGCCTGCCGTGCACACGCGCATATGCAGCCCGCCACCTGCACCTTCGAGAAGATGCTCGTCGACGGCCTCTACGGCAACCGCAACGTCCGGGGGGGTGTCGAGGACAAGCACTGCTACCTCATCGCCTTCCAAGGCGAGGACGGCACGCCCCTCGGAGCGTTCTTCAACGTCTCGGCGCACCCCACCATCCTCAACGGAAGCAGCACCGCGCTTTCCGCCGACCTTATCGGCCAAGTCCGTTTGAGGCTCGAGGATGCCCTTGGTTGCCAGGTGTTGTGCACCAACGGAACGTGCGGGGATGTGTCAACGCGCTTTTACCGCAAGTCATCGGGCATAGACGAGCTTAACGAGACCGCCGATGCCCTCTTTGATCAGGTCATGGTCAAGAAGACGCCCGTCGAATTGCACACGTGGACGCCCCGGTGCGGAAGCGTCAGTCGTCCCACCACCTATGATGCCCGCACCGATCGCGACTGGGCAGAAATGACCGCTCGCATTCAAGGAGACCTGGCCTCACCCGAGCCCCAGGCCATGTCCGCATTCCTGATGGACCGCCAACAGCGCAAGCTCGAGATGAGCCCCGTGTCGCTCGAACTTACGAGCCAGTTCTACTCATTCGGTACCCTCATCGTCGTCACCATGCCGGGTGACGTGTGCAGCGAACTCGGCCGCCGCATCAAAGCGGCATTCCCGCATCACGAGGTCATCATCATCGGCTACGCCAACACCTACTGCAACTATCTCGTCCCCAACTGCGACTACGGCAAGTACTTCGAGACGTTCAACTCCCGCACCGCGCGCGGCGAGGCGGACGCCTTCGTTCAGTCGGTAATTGGTAGTATTGAGTCCATGATTGCTGAATAGCCATTCGGTATGACTGGAGGACTCACTATGAACCCATTCGAGCAGATGCAGATTAAACAGGGTGCGTTCACCGCAACGGATCAACAGGTGTACGAGGCGTTCATCAATAACGTCGACGCCGTCCTGCGCGCTTCGGCGACCTCCCTTGCCGAGGACTTCGGCATCTCCCAGCCGGCGATCACGCGCTTTTGCCAAAAACTCGGATACCGGGGGTTCTCCGATTTCCGGTCCGCCGTGTACCAGCACCACAAGTCAGCTGGCGAGAGCAGCTCGCCGTCTACGGCAATCGAATGGTACTGCAAGCTCCTCCAGCTCATACCCGCCGCTATGGAAGACGCCGATATGAGTTTGCTCGTCGAGCGCCTCACGACGTCGCGGCGCATCGTCACCACCGGCTTCCACAAGAGCGCCCTGTCCGCCCAGCTTCTGAACTTCAACCTCCTCAAGCTCGGCATCATCTCGAGCTTTGCGCCCTATGACCAGCTTTCCGTCGAACAGGGCATCACCGATGAGGACACCCTGGTCATCTTCTCCGCAGGCAGCAGGGTTTACAAAGATATTCTCGATGCCTTGGCCGATACCTCCGACGAGCGGAAACCGCATATCGTCCTCATCACCATGAGTCGGAAGAACCCGCTCAACGCGAAGGTCAACCAGGTCGTCTGGCTCCCCAATTATCAGAACCAGAACTACAGCCAATACCTCGAGACGCAAGTCTCGTTCATGGTGTTCATCGATCTGCTCACCAGCGCCCTCGCGCAGCGCACCTCCCAACAGTCTTAACACCGCGATCGAATAGAAAGGACCCATCATGATCGCCATCAACTGCACCATGTACCACGACAAGCTCAAAGAGTACGTCACCGCCGTGGAAGACCCCACGTGCACGTTCGTCAGCGAGACTCCCATGGAGATGTTTTTTGAGACGACCGACGACGAGCGCGCGCTCACCGTCGTCAAGGCGGCGCTCAAGGCAACCCCAGAATTCAAGGCTGTCTACTTCCAAATCCACGCTAAATAGCAACCAGCCCAACGAACAGGAGTATCCATGAGTCCCGAAGTCGAACAGGCAAGTTTCCAGATCATCGCCTCCGTTGGTGCCGCGCGCTCAAACTACGTCGAGGCCATCCACCGCGCCAAGGAAGGCGATTTCGATGGTGCCGAGCAGTTGATTGCCGAGGGCCAGCAGCTCTTCACCGCCGGTCACGACGCCCACTTCTCCCTCATCCAGAAGGAGGCCGCCGGCGAGCAGTCCGAATTCGCCCTGATCCTCATGCACGCCGAAGATCAGCTCATGAGCGCCGAGGCCTTTGGCATCCTCGCCAAGGAGTTTATCTCCGTATACCAGGCTATAGCCGAGAAATAGGACCCATGAGCATCGCCGCAACACTGGCCTCTCAGTGCCTTGTCATGTTCGCCGTCATGGGGCTCGGCTGCCTGCTGGTGAAGCTTGGCATGCTTAGCCCCACCACCACGCGCGAACTCGGCTCATTGCTTCTCAATGTCGTGTTCCCCGTTGTGATCGTCCGCTCGTTTTGGGGCATGTACACACCCGAGCGCCTTGAAAACCTCGTGTTCACCATGGTGCTTTCCGCCCTCGCACTCGGACTGGCAATGCTCATCGCGCGCTGGTGTTCCCCCGCGACGGCGTTCTTGAGTTCGCCGCTGCGTTTTCCAACGCCGGGTTCATTGGGATTCCCCTCGTTCAAGCAGCATTTGGAGCCGAGGCAGTGTTCTTCATCGCGCCTTTCATCGCGGCCCTCAATGTCTTGCAGTGGACATACGGGCGGTGGCGCATCTCCGGCTCCACTGAGAGCATCAGCATGCGTTCCGTCCTGAGCAGCCCCATGCTCATCGCACTCATCCTCGGGACCGTGCTGTTCTTGGTTCGCATGCCCATTCCCCCCATTGCCCAAACCCTCATGGGGACTATCGCCAACCTCAACTCTCCGCTCGCGATGCTGATTCTTGGCTCGTATCTGGCCAATGCAGACCTGCGCACCCTACTCACCACGCCCAAAGCTTATCAGGCAAGCGTGGCGCGCCTCGTGCTCATCCCCTTGGTATCCATTGCCCTCTTTGCCGTCATCCCCGGGGCGCGCGAGGTCAAACTTGCAATCCTCATCGCGGCCGCAGCGCCCGTAGGCTCCAACGTCTCCGTCTTTTGCCAACAGCTCGGACAGGACACCAATAAGCCCAGCATCACGGTCTGTCTTTCTACCCTGCTCTCTCTGGTAACGCTGCCCCTCATCAGTGCGCTGGCGACCGCCGTTCTTTAATCCACACGTCCCCTGCTTGGAGGCCCCATGCGATTCGTTGTAAATGGAGATGACCTTGGCTACACCAAGGCGAATACGCTTGGCATCATCGAGGCATACGAGCGTGGCATCCTCCGCTCAACCACCGCGCTCATGAACGCCAAGGACATCGACTTCGCACGGCAAGCGGTGGAAGGCCTGGACGGCCTGGGCATCGGCGTTCACCTCACGCTCACCCTGGGCAGCCCCCTCACCGCTGGACGCAGCATCACGGCCCCTGGCGGTACGTTCTATGGACGCAAGGAGCTCTACAGCCGCGTGGATGACCTCGACGCCGAAGACGTCCGACGTGAGTTCAAGGCCCAGATCGAGTCCTTCTGCGATGTCTTTGGACATGCGCCCACGCATATCGACTCACACCATGGCGTGCACGATATGTCTCCCGCCATCCTCGATGTCACGCGCGGCCTTGCGCGCGAGTACGGCCTCGAAATGCGCCGGTACGGGCGCTTTGCGTATGTGAGCGGATTCTTTGGGCCAACCGCCACAGCCGAGACGCTGATATCGATCATGCAGGAACATCTCGACGAGGATATCGAGCTCATGTGCCATCCCGGCTACTGCGACCTCGACCTCTACCGGGCAAGCTCGTACAACCTGGATCGCGTGCGTGAGCTCGATGCCCTATGCGATCCGGCAGTGATTGCATTTGCAGAAGAACACAGCATCGAGCTCACACACTACTAGCGCCTCAATCGCGGCGGCGCTACATGGACGCGCGAACGCACAGGCGCGCGGATATGCGGCGCACACGCGCCTCGTCCGCGGGGGGCGCAAAGCCAACCGCGTCCCCCAAAAGCTCGAGGCAGTGCCCTGCCATCTCCTCCATGGGAATCGAGACGCACGTCAAAGGCGGACACGTATGCTCGGCGTATTCCACGGCACCATTGCCCACGGAGATGACTCCCATATCGTTGGGACGCGAATGCCGAGCTCCCAGCACCGGTGCAGCACGCCATGCGACCGCATCGCTGGGAGCGAACAGGCACGACACCGCACCTGGCGCGATACCCGCAAGCGCTTTATAGCCGCCTTGTGCGGAGTTCTCGTCAACTGCCATGTCGATCACCTCATGGCCCGCATCTCGCAGGCCTGCGCAAAACGCCTCTTCGCGTATGAGCATGCCCTCAAAGGCTGCAGGTGCTCGCAGGCAAGCCACGGGACGACGACCGCCATCGCCCCGACCGCCCAACCACGCAGCGGCTCTCTTCGCCGCCATCGCCCCAACTTCCGCATCGTCAACCACAACCGAGGCGTAGCCCTCAAGTTCGCGGTTGTAGAGGACCATAGGTGCCAAGGGCTTCATCTCTGCCAGGAACGCAAGGTCGTCGGGCGACGCGTTCGCGATGATGGCGGCGTCGAACGTCGGCGCACCGCACAGGGCACCAACGCGAGGCAGCTCTCCGTTGCGGTACGTCTCGACACCAACATCGAGTTCTACACCACATTGCTCGAGCTTCGCATGAAGCCCCTTAAGGAAGCGGGCAAGCATGATCTCGCGGAAGTCATCCGCCCAAAAAACTGTGAGCTGGCGGCGCTCCTTGCCGCCCCGGAGCTTGCGGGCCGCAACACTTGGGCGATACCCAACCTCACGCATCGCATCCAGCACGCGCTCTTGCGTGACCTGTGAAATGTTGCGCTGTTTGGCGCGGCCGTTTGCGACGATGGAGACCGTCGAGAGCGAGACCCCCGCCAATGCGGCGACGTCTTTTATCGTGGCCATTCCCATTCCCCCATATGCACGGCACGTGCGGGCTCGACACCGCGCATGCAGACGATTTTGCTTAAAAAATCCTAGCACAACCGCTTGACACTGATAGGTACAACGTTCTACTATCCTCGTAGGGTACAACGTTGTACTTACGTGGTACCGGCACATTCACGGGAGGCCGGCCAGTACTCCCATCCTCCTTTGGCCCGCAATGCGAAAGGACGCCAAACATGAGAACTATCCGCATCGGCTCGGGCGCGGGATACGGTGGCGACCGTATCGAACCCGCCATCGACCTCATCCGCCGCGGTGACCTCGACTACATCATCTTCGAGTGCCTCGCGGAGCGCACAGTCTCCATCGCCCAGACCAGGCGCCGCCAAAATCCCGAGCTTGGCTACAATGACCTGTTCGATTACCGCTTCACGCGCATCCTCGACGCCCTCGTCGACTTGCGCGCCGAAACCAAGCGAGCCCCGCGCATCGTGACGAACATGGGTGCGGCGAACCCCACGGCCGCGGCGAAACGCTGCCTCGCTATGGCACGCGAGCGCGACCTCACCGGCCTCAAAATCGTATGCGTCACCGGCGACGACAAGACCGATGAGCTCGACCACTACCTGGGCATGACCACCATTGAGACGGGCGCGCCGCTGTCCGACATCGACGGCGAGGTCCTGTCCGCCAACGGTTACATCGGCTGCGCTGGTATTGTCGAGGCGCTCGACCGTGGCGCCGACATTGTCATCACCGGACGCGTGGCGGACCCCTCGCTCGCGCTCGGCCCCCTGGTGCACGAATTCGGCTGGAGCATGGACGACTACACTCGTCTTGGGCGGGGCACATGGGTCGGTCACCTGCTCGAATGCGCCGGTCAGGTCTGCGGCGGGTACTTCGCCGATCCCGGCCACAAGGAAGTGCCCGACCTGTGGAACCTCGGCTTCCCCATCATCGAGGTCGATGAGGAGGGCAACGGCGTGATCACAAAGCTGCCCGGCACGGGTGCCTCGTCAGCGTCGCGACGGTCCAAGAGCAGACCCTCTACGAGATCCAGAACCCCCACACCTACTTCACGCCCGATGTCGTGGCAGACTTCTCCCAGGTCCGCATCGAGCAAGAGGCCGAGAACCGCGTCAAGATCCACGGGGCAGACGGAGCCGCACCCAACGGCTTCTTCAAGACGAGCGTTGGCTACCACGATTGCTTCATCGGCGAGGGGCAGATCAGCTACGGCGGCGAGAACGCGCTCGCCAAGGCGGAGCTCGCACGTGATGTACTCGAGCACCGCTTTGAGATCATCGGGCTTGAAGCGAGGAAGTCCGCTTCGATTACATCGGGTTCAACTCCCTGTATGGCGATGCAATCTCCCATGCCATCCGCGAGACGTCCGGCCCTGGAGTCGGCGCCCCCATTGAGATCCGCCTCCGCGTTGCAGCTCGCACCAAGACTGCGAGATGGCACATGAGGTTGGTCGCGAGGTCGAGGCGCTCTACACCAACGGCCCCGCCGGTGGCGGCGGTGCCACAGCCAGCGTACGTGACATCATCTCCATCGCGAGCATTCTCATTCCGTCTTCGGACTTCACCATCGGCGTCGAGCTTCTGGAGGCATAGACGATGAAACTCAAGGAAATCGCCCACTCCCGCACGGGCGACAAGGGCAATGTCTCGGTCATATCGGTCATCGCCTACGACCCAGCGGACTATGCGCTCCTCGAGGAGAAGATCACCGCCGAGCGTGTCGCCTCTTGGTTTGGAGAGCTCGTGCACGGAGAGGTAACCCGTTACGAGATCCCAAGCATCGCAGCGCTGAATTTCGAGCTCAAAGCAGCTCTTGGTGGCGGCGTGACCCGCTCGCTCGCCCTCGACATGCATGGAAAGTCCCTAGGGAGCGCCCTGCTCGAGATGGAGGTCTAACTATGAAGGTTCAAGATATCGAGCGCATCGTGGTTGCCGGCGCGGGAACGATGGGCTATTCCATGGCGCAGATCTTCGCGCGCTACGGCTACCAGGTCACCATCTACGACCTCGCTCAAGCGGCACTCGATAACGCCGCGACGCGCATCGCGCAGGGCACGGACAACCTCGTTGCGGATGGCGATATCACCCGCGACGAAGGCGATGAGCTGCTGGAACGTATCGCATATACCTGCGAGAAAGATAGCTTTGGCACCTGCGACCTCATGGTCGAGAGCATCGTGGAGCGCCTCGATGTGAAGACGTCCTTCTACCGGGAAATCTCCGAACTCGCTCGTCCCGACGCGATTCTCGCCACCAACACCTCGGGCCTCTCCATCAACGAGCTCGCGGCGGCGGTGAAACTGCCCCAGCGGTTTATCGGCATGCACTGGTTCAACCCCTCCCATATCATCCCGCTTATCGAAATCGTCCGCGGCGACGAGACTTCCAATGAGACCGCCGATATCGTGCGCGATCTGGCGCACGCGATTGGCAAGAAGCCCGTCGTGGTGCAGAAGGACGTGCCCGGCTTCGTGGCGAACCGCATTCAATTCGCGGTGCTGCGCGAGGCCCTGCACCTTGTGGAGACCGGCGTGGTCGATGCGCAGGGCGTCGATGACATCATGCGCTATGGCCTCGGTCTGCGCTATGCGTGCCTGGGACCGCTGCAGATCGCCGACTTCGGCGGGCTCGACACCTTCCACCACATCGCGTCGTACCTCAATGCGGACCTTTGCAATGCCGCAGAGCCCTCTCCCCTTCTCGCCCAGTTGTTCGACGAAGGACCTACGGCGTGAAGACCCAGCGCGGGTTCTATGACTACACTCAGGGTCGCGACGTTGAGGCCACGCGCGAGCGCGACGAGGCGTACCTCGCCGTGGCGAAGGCCCTCGGAGAACTGTAGCCTCTCCGCGCTGCACCCCCGCTCAGAGCCCCTGCACATCGACCTCCGCGTACACGGTGCAAGCGCTTCGCGCTTTCAAGGCTCCGTCCCGCCGCCGCGCGCAACCCCTCCAAGGTGCGACGTCGCAGACCCCCACAACAACCCCGTCCCCTCCTATACGTCCCGGCACCATCCCCCAAGGTACCGGGACGTTGCGCTATGATGGCTGCGCAATCAACCGAGAGGAAGGCCCGCCCATGGCATTCACCCACGTGATCTTCGACCTGGATGGCACGCTGCTCAACACGCTCGATGACCTCACCGCAGCGGGCAACCATATGTGCGAGCTGCACGGCTGGCCCACCTTCACCGCTGACGAGTTCCGATTCAAAGTGGGCAACGGACAGCCCAAACTCATCGAGCGGCTCATACCCGCCGAGTTCGCGGGGGACGGACGCATCTTTGAACAGGCGCTCTCCGAGTTCCGCACGTACTACAGTGCCCACAAGCAGGACCGCACGGCCCCCTACAGCGGCATTATGGAGATGCTCGACGCCCTCTTGGATGCCGGCGTGACGCTCGGGCGTCCTCTCAAACAAGGACCATGCCGCCACCACTCCGCTCGTTGCCCAGTACTTTGGAGACCGCTTCGCCGTCGCGCAGGGGCGCGTGGATGCGTTCGCC